>Ga0255368_10263_pt1 | contig 12899 bp, 6 predicted proteins | sample ANMaggSeSYBR01E6_FD_182094 | JGI IMG/M metagenome (GOLD analysis project Ga0255368, IMG submission 182094) | Sediment cell enrichment communities from methane seep in Santa Monica Basin, California, United Staets - ANME aggregate JGI... | ecosystem: Environmental > Aquatic > Marine > Cold seeps >...
AAACCAGGAAAAAATGTCGAAATCACTCGGCAATTTTTTGATGATAAAGGATATATTAAAATCCTTTCATCCTGAGGCTGTAAGGCTGTTTCTTCTCTCCAGCCATTACAGAAGCCCCATTGATTTTACAGATAAGGCAATGGATGAGGCAAGTGCCGGCCTTGACAAGATTTATGCGCTGCTTGAGCGTGTTGAAGAAAATAAAGAACTTTCAGAAATAAATAATGTTGAGCCTGGTAATTATTACAAGCAGTTTTGCGAGGCAATGAATGACGATTTCAATACTGCCCGAGGCATTGGTGTGCTTTTTGAAGCTGTTCGAAACATAAATCGATTGTTAGACGAAAATAAAAAAGGATTATCTCAAGACGCAATAAAAAATATAATTTCATGTAAATCAGATATCCTGAAAATCGGCGGCATATTAGGCATTCTTTATGAATCACCTGAAGCCTATTTTGAGGGAAAAAAATCTAATGGCCTGGAAAAAAAGTCAATTGATCCTGCAGTTATTGAAGATATGGTTAAAGAGAGGGAAAAAGCCAGAAAGGCAAAAAACTGGGAAAAGGCAGATAAAATCAGGAAGCAGCTTGAAGCCATGGATATTGTTATTGAGGACCGGCCGGAGGGTACAATCTGGAAAATAAAAAGATGGACATCGAACATCGAACGTTGAACATCGAATGATGAAATCGCTTCGTTTCACCAGTTTATAAATTGGCAGAATATTTTATTCAAAATTCGACGTTGGATGTTCGATGTTCGACGTTCATCTTTTAATATTATCCAATCAATCCTTATGTCTTCCTTTAACCTGACATCAAATTTCACACCAAAGGGGGATCAGCCTTATGCAATAGAATCCTTGAGCAAAGGTATTTTATCCGGAAAAAAGCATCAGGTTCTTCTCGGTGTTACAGGATCCGGCAAGACATTTACAATTGCTCACGTTATCGCAAAAGTTGAAAAACCAACCATAGTCCTAGCCCCGAACAAAACATTAGCCGCACAACTGTACAGCGAGTTCAAGGAACTGTTCCCGGAAAATGCTGTTGAATATTTTGTAAGTTACTATGACTACTACCAGCCTGAAGCATATATCCCTGCCAGCGATACCTATATACAAAAAGACTCCTCAATAAACGAAATGATTGATAAACTTCGTCATTCCGCGACAAGATCCGTTCTTTCACGACGGGATGTTATTGTGGTGGCAAGTGTATCCTGCATATTTGGACTTGGTGCTCCTGAAGAATATCTTGCAATGAGAATTAATCTTGAAACCGATACTGAACTATCCCGCGATAAACTTATTTCAGATCTTGTCGCCATTCATTATGACCGCAACGATCTTGACTTCCACAGAGGAGTATTCAGGGTAAGAGGTGACAGGGTGGAAATTTTTCCATCCTATGAAGAAGATTTAGCTGTAAGGATAGATTTTTTCGGGGATCAGATCGAAAACATATCAAAAATTGATTCGTTAAAAGGGAATGTGATTAATTGTATTAAAAATATATCTATATATCCGGCAAGCCATTATGTCAGTAAAAAAAATATTTTAAAAAAAGCAACCAAATCAATCATCGTGGAACTTAAAGACAGAATTGAATATTTCAGGCATGAAAACAAGCTGATAGAAGCACAGCGGATAGAAGAAAGAACCAATTTCGATCTTGAGATGATGCAGGAGCTTGGATACTGCAATGGAATTGAAAATTATTCGAGACATTTTACAGGAAGAAAGCAGGGAGAACCTCCGCCCACGCTTTTAGAATATTTCCCGGATGATTTTCTTGTATGCATTGACGAAAGCCACATCGCTGTCCCACAGCTTCGAGCTATGTACGCGGGTGACAGGTCTCGCAAGAAAACACTTATTGAGTATGGATTCAGGCTGCCGTCAGCTCTGGATAACCGTCCTTTACAGTTTGAAGAATTTGAGTCAAAAATATCCCAGGCGATTTATCTTTCAGCAACTCCTGCTGAATATGAACTCAAAAAAGGAAAGCATGCTCCTGTCGAACAGATTGTAAGACCCACAGGCCTTATTGATCCTGCAATTGATGTGCGGAAAGCAGAAAATCAGGTTGATAATCTTTATGATGAAATTGTTAAGCGCGATAAGTTGAATGAAAGAGTACTGGTAACTACCCTTACGAAACGTATGGCAGAAAATCTTACTGAATATTATGCTGATCTGGGGATTAAAGTACGTTATCTTCATGCTGATATTAATACAATAGAAAGAATGGAAATCATAAGGGACCTCAGAATGGGCGAGTTTCAGGTACTTGTTGGAATAAACCTGCTGCGTGAGGGCCTGGACATACCCGAGGTTTCACTTGTGGCAATACTGGATGCTGATAAAGAAGGATTTTTACGTTCAGTTAGATCACTTGTTCAGACATGTGGACGTGCTTCCAGAAATGTCGGCGGTATGGTAATAATGTATGCCGACCATGTTACAAAATCGATGAAACAGGCAATAGACGAAACAAACAGGCGCAGGGAAATACAACAGGATTACAATAAAAAATACGATATTATTCCAACAACTATAAAAAAGAATATAGCATCTGTATTTGAGACCGTTTATGAGACCGATCATAAACAACAGGTTGATAATGTATCAGAAACATTTGCAGAGTATGAATCTGCTGATAACCTGGATGATATTATAAAAGCTATGGAAGATGAAATGAATCAGGCGGCAAGAGAACTTGCATTTGAAAAAGCCGCAGAGCTGAGAGACCAGATTAAGGCGCTTAAAAAAATAATGCTTTATTAGGGAATAGGTGGATAGACTGAAGGTAGAAGGCTGAAGGTAGATGTATATCAATTATCTCGCAACGCTCAAATTAAGCCATTCAAAACCTTTTACACAAGAAGTCTAAGAAATAACCTGGTGGATAGACTGAAGCTCTCTTTCACCTTCAGCCTTCCACCTTCAGTCTTCCACCTAACTTTAACCATGCCAACAAGTTTGAACGATAAATTATCCGGCACGCCCAATGATCCTGGTGTCTATCTTATGAAGGATGCTGAGGGAAAAGTTATCTATGTGGGCAAGGCCAAAAACCTTAAAAAAAGGCTTTCCTCATATTTCAAACAATCCGGCCAGAAAGAATTCAGACAGATAGATTTGAAAACAAGGGTTCTGGTTAAAAAAGTTTTAAGTTTTGATACAATTATAACAAGAACCGAAAAAGAGGCCCTGATCCTCGAATCAAATCTTATCAAACAATACAGGCCAAGGTATAACGTGATCCTGAAGGATGACAAAAGATATCCTTCGCTGCGTCTCGATATAAAAAGTCAGTATCCGAGCCTGAATATTGTTAGAAAAATTGAAAAAAACGGTGCCCAGTACTTCGGCCCTTTTTCATCTTCCCAGGCTGTTCGACAGACCTTAAAAATAATCCACAAGACATTTAAACTTCGCAAATGTAAAACAAAAGAACTTAAACAAAGGTCCCGTCCATGCCTTAACTATCAAATAGGCGCATGTCTCGCACCATGCTGTCTAAATGTTGATAACAAAACTTATAATGAAATTGTTAAAGAAGTTATTTTGTTTTTAAAGGGAAGAACTCCTGAGCTTATTAAAAAAATAAAAAAACAGATGACATCTGCAGCCAGAGATCAGGACTATGAAAGAGCTGCAGTGCTCAGAGACAAGATTTTCGCACTTGAAAAAATTCTTGAGAAACAGGTTGCAGTAACTACTGACTTTAAAGACAGAGATGTAATTGCCATTGCTGATTCCCCTGAAATTTCACTCATAGCTCTGCTTTTTGTCCGTGGCGGATATCTTGTGGGGAAAATGCATTTCAGTTTTACAAAAACCATATCAACAAAAGCAGAAATGGTTAGCGCATTTATCAGGCAGTATTATGAAAAAACACATTTCATTCCTCAAGAGGTCCTTGTCCCGATTCCATTAGAAGATACTTGCGTACTCGAAGATTGGTTAACTGCCATAAATCAAAAAAAAGTCAGGATCCTGTATCCCATAAGAGGGGAAAAGACCCAACTTGTTAAGATGGCGGCACATAATGCACAAAACAGTCTAAAAGATCTGACAGTTTCTAATGATGCTGCAATTGACATTTCAGTCAGACTTCAAAAAAGGCTCAGAATGGACAAAATGCCGGAACGTATAGAATGCTTTGACAACTCCAGTATATCAGGAACAGAGCCTGTGGCAGGTATGGTAGTTTTTGAAAACGGCAAACCCAATAAATCCTTATATCGTAAATACAAAATAAAAACAGTTAATAAACAAGATGACTATGCATACATGGCTGAAATACTTACCAGGCGCTATGGCAAAGGAGAAAAATCAAAGCCTTATCCTGACCTGCTTATAGTAGATGGCGGCAAGGGGCATCTGAATATTGCTGTATCAATTATAAAAAAGTTTAAACTCGAAAAAAACTTTGAAATAATAGGTATAGCAAAAAAAGATGCAGCCAGGGGAGAGACAAACGATAAGGTTTATCAACTGGGCAGGGCAAATCCTGTTAACTTCGGCAGGGAAGGGGATCTCCTTTTATTTTTACAAAAAATAAGGGATGAAGCTCACCGCTTTGCGATTTTTTTTCATCGTAAACGCAGAGACAAGAAATCTATACATTCTGTTTTTGATACTGTTTCCGGTATAGGCAAAAAGAGGAAAGAAATTTTGCTTAAACATTTCGGAACTATAGATAGAATATCTAAAGCAACACTTGAAGAACTTATATCTCTGCCGGGAATAGATCGTAAGATAGCGGAAGAAATAAAAAAAATTGAATAGTGAAAATTGAATAGTGAAAATTTAAGGAATTCTGTCAATTTTATATGGTTCTTCGTGGATTAATGTGAAATTCACGATAAGTCTTTTATATGAATTGATGGAGCGAAGCGATACCACAAATTTTCAATTTTCAATATTAGTTCTTTAACCGCATCAGCCGATCTTTTAAGAGCCGCATTTTCTTCATCAGTAAGTGTAATCTGTATAATTTCTTCTATGCCGTTTGAGCCTAATTTTACAGGAACCCCTATAAAAAGATCGTTTATTCCATACTCGCCTTCAAGATATGCTGCACATGGAAGAATCTTCTTTTTGTCCTTAAGAATAGCTTCAGCCATTTCTACAGCCGCAGATGCCGGCGCATAGTAGGCGCTTCCTGTTTTTAAAAGCCCTACAATTTCAGCCCCGCCCTTCCTGGTTCTTTCAATTAGAGCATCAATCCTCTCCTTTGAAAGCAATTCAGTAACAGGTATTCCAGCAACAGTTGAATAGCGCGGCAAGGGCACCATTGTATCGCCATGTCCGCCTAAAACAAATGCGTGCGTATTTTCAACAGAGACATTAAGTTCCATTGATATAAAAGCCCTGAACCTGGCCGAGTCTAATACTCCGGCCATGCCGATTACTCTATTCCTGGGGAAATTGCTTGCCTTATAAGCAACATGACACATAGCATCAAGAGGATTGCTGACAATAATAAGGACAGCATCAGGGGAAAATCGAGCTATCTGTTCAGTGACACTTTTCATAATCTTTGCATTGGTGCTTAAAAGATCATCACGACTCATTCCGGGCTTTCTTGCTATACCTGCTGTAATGATAACAACATCGGACTTTTCTGAAGCCTCATAATTATTGCTGCCAATAAGATCGGCATCATGTTTTTCAATCGGCGCCGCCTCTGCAAGATCAAGAGCTTTTCCTTGCGGCACGCCTTCAATAATATCAATCATTACAACATCGCATAGTTCTTTTTCAGCCAGACGCTGCGCTGTAGTAGCTCCCACATTGCCTGCTCCGACTACGGTTACTTTTTTATCCATATAATTCTCCTAAGTTGGTTGAGTGGTTCAATGAGCATTACAACTTGACGACTCGACCATTTTTCCTCTCTACTAAACGATATCTGAAGCTATCATAATTTCATTTTTTGTCAACATACATTGAGCAGAAGGTTTAATTATGGCGACTTGACATTTGATGCAAGTCGCGCTATTTAGTCAAGCATGAAAGGGCTAATGGAAAGCCTGTCAATGTCTAATCTCTGTAATGCCCTGCTTGTGGGGTTGCTGACAGGCGTGTTGGGGTTGAGCCTTGTTCCAATCGCATCTCAGTTCGAAGAAGATATCGGCCTTGATTTCCTATTCACGCTAAGGGGAGACAGGGAAGTTCCATCTGATGTTATCATAGTGACGATGGACAGGGTATCTGCTAGGAATCTCAACCTGCCGTCAGACCCAAGGAAGTGGCCCCGCTCTTTACATGCCCGCCTCGTTGAAACCCTCGCTAAACAAGGCGCTGCGGTTATTGCATTTGATGTGCTTTTTGATGAAGCCAGCATCCTGGATCATGACAGCCTGTTTGCCGATGCTATTAAGAACGCACGCAACGTTGTCCTGTGTGAACGTGTGGAAAAGGAGTCGATCTCCTTAACTGACAAAGAAGGAGTGCATACAGGACATCTGCACACTGTAAAACTGGTGCCGCCGATTCCTCTGCTCGCTCAATCCGCCGTTGCCATAGCACCTTTTGTTTTGCCCAAAGTGCCTGTTAAAGTAAGCCAGTACTGGAGGTTCAAACGAGGCGCAGGAGACAAACCGACATTGCCGGTAGTCGTGTTCCAGATCTTTGCATTAAAGGTATGCGATGAGTTTCTCCGCATGCTGAAAAAGGTTGCTCCTCATCATGCAGATAAGATGCCTATTGATACAGATGAAATAATAAGAACCAGGCGGGTTGAACAGCTTGCACTGATTTTAAGAAATATATTCGATAGAGAGCCGTTGATTGCAGAAAAAATGTTGGACGAGCTTGAAGATGCAATGTCATTGTTTCTTGACCCGAAAAAGTATCAGCTCCTCAAGGCACTGATAAGAATCTATCAGGGCTCAGAAAGTCGCTACCTTAATTTCTATGGCCCTCCCGGTACTATAGCGACAATTCCCTATTATCAATTACTGCGGGATGACGAGAGACCCGCCCTCAATCAGAAACAACTTGATCTAAACGGCAAAGCTGTGTTCATCGGACTTTCGGAACGATTGCGGCCCGAACAGAAAGACGGCTTCTATACGGTCTTTTCTCAACCAACAGGAGTGGATATCAGTGGCGTTGAGATTACGGCGACTGCTTTTGCAAACATGCTGGAGGATATGTCTGTTGAACCACTCGGACTTCTTGCCCATCTTGTGACTATCTTTTTTTGGGGAGTGGGGCTTGGCATTTTCTGTTTTCTTCTGCCTCCACTCATCGCAGGAGCAAGCGTGGTCAGCCTGAGCGCTGTTTATCTAATTATTGCTCAGTATCAGTTTAACAACAGTGCAAGTTGGCATCCTCTGGTTATTCCTTTATTGTTTCAGACCCCCCTTGCATTCTTCGTCACTTTGATCTGGAAGTATTTCAACACGCATAAGGAGCGTGAGAATATCAGAAATGCCTTTGGATATTACCTGCCGGACAAGATCGTAGACCAGGTTGCAAAAAACATATCACATGTCAGAACAAACAGCCAGATGGTTTACGGCACGTGTTTGTATACTGATGCAGAACAATATGCCACTTTGTCGGAAACCATGAATCCTGAAGAACTCAGCAGATTCATGAATAGATATTATGAAGCTATCTTCCAACCGGTAATGCAACACAATGGAATTGTGTCGGACGTCGTAGGCGATTCCATGCTATCAATATGGGCCACGCGAGATCCTGATGCTGCTCTCAGGAATCAGGCGTGCCTCACTGCACTTGATATAACAACTGCTGTGCGCCGTTTTAATCAGGCTTCTGTTGTTTTCCAGCTTCCTACACGCATCGGATTACATTCCGGACGCATGGCCATTGGCAATATCGGCGCTATTGATCATTACGAGTATCGCGCTGTGGGAGATGTGGTTAATTCAGCGTCGCGGTTAGAGGGGCTAAACAAATACCTCGGCACCCGGATACTGGTCTCGAAGGAAGTACTCAACGAACTTGATGGATTTCTGACAAGGAGGCTCGGGGAATTCATTCTGGCAGGGAAAACAAGGTCTATAGTGGTATATGAACTAATATGCCGTTTGCAGGAATCTGAAGAAAAACAAAAGGCCCTTTGCGCGATTTTTGACGAAGCGCTCAGTGCCTACAGGGACAAATCATGGGATAAGGCAATCGAAAACTTCTATGAATGCACGAAAATATATGGCGAAGATGGACCAGCGTCCTTTTATACAAAATTATGTAAGAAGTATAAAGAAAAACCGCCAGAGGAGATGTGGAACGGACTAATTTTTCTGGACAAAAAATAGAATTTATCCATCACTCACTCCTTGCAAAAACCAAATCTTATAGCAAGCCATAAGTTTTTTCTTGAAGTCTGTATTTACGCAGCAGTTACTCCTTCAACTCGATCCCCCTTTTGTATTAACCCTTTTCCTTTGACTCTCCTGGCAAGGCTTCTATCCTGCTGAATGGATATAACCTCATTATCACTCGGCGCTATCTTTACCGCCCGAACCGAATGTTCCTCTGTGAATGGTTACAGAAAAAAACTGTTTTGCTGTCATGTAGATTTACAGCATGCATCTACAAATGTATATGAACTTGACAAAAGAGCAGGCCTGCCCTGATTTTATGATCTATTAGGCTAATCGCTCATTAAAAAAATTTGTATATGTAAAACAACAGGTTATATCAATTCATCCATAACCGCTTTTCTCCTTTTTTCTTCTTGGCACGGGATTTGAGTAATATGATCTTTAGCAGCTTGGGTTCCTGCTGGACATACTGGTTCTTGGGGTTGGCGCATGCCGTAAACTCCGGTGATCTGATGGTGCCTTAATGCGCAATGAGCCAGAAAGGAGGTGAGATAATAGGTTAGATAAATGGATTGACTTCTATAGTGATCGGTAAATAAGCTGAACCTATTGCCAGCATTAAAAAAAATACTTTTCGGACAGGCACTAAATAACAATAACGACGGCTTCGTAAAAATTCCATCTGTCCCGCTATGTGGGATTGTGCTTCATCCTGGTGCTGAGTACAATGTTATCGCTTCGAGCTTGAGTTATGATTAAGGAATAGGAGGAATGGCTCATGACTGAGAAACCAACTTGCAAAGAATTGAAACAAAGGGTCAAGAAACTGGAGAAAGAGGCTGCCGAGCGGAAATGGACCAAGGATGCTTTATGGCGGGCAGAGGAACAGATTGGAAGTTATCAATTTATTGTTGAATCTGCCCACGATTCTATCTTTTTCAAGGACCTGGAAAGCCGTTATCTTATTATCAACGCCAAAACTGCAGACGCCTTTGGACTATCCAAAGAACAAGTTGTTGGAATGAATGACTATGAAATAATGCCAAATAAGGAAGAAGCCAGGAAAAATGTCGAAGATGACCAGCTTGTTTTTAATACAGGTAAGCCGAAAGAAATTACTAAACAAATGACTAGCGCAGATGGAAAAGAATGTTGGTTCAAGGCAATAAAGGTCCCGAAATTTGATGACAATGGAAACGTTGTTGGGCTCATTGGCATAGCCCGTGACATCACCGAGCAAAAGCGGGCAATGAAAGAAAAAAAGCAGCTTGAAGCGCAATTACAACAAGCACAGAAGATGGAAGCTATTGGCACCTTGGCAGGAGGCATAGCCCATGACTTTAATAACCTGCTCATGGGAATCCAGGGGAATATCTCTCTACTACTTTTGGACATCGATTCTTCACACTCCCATTATGAAAGCTTAGGAAGCATTAAAAAACAGGTTAAGAGCGGAGCCAAATTAGTCTCACACCTTCTTGGATATGCCAGGAGGGGAAAATATGAGGTGAAGCCGGTCAACCTGAATCAATTGGTGGAAGAGCTGTCTGAGACCTTTGGCAGAACCAGAAAGGAGATTACGATTAGCCGAAACCTTACTGAGGACTTATTGGCGACAGAGGTTGACCAGGGTCAGATGGAACAGGTTTTATTAAACCTGTTTATCAATGCTTCAGATGCTATGCCAGGTGGAGGTAAGATCATCTTGAAGACCATGAACGCTACCCATAACAATATAAAAGACAAGCTGTATGATGATCTAAAGCCTGGCGACTATGTATTGTTGACCATGACCGACACCGGCACTGGTATGGACAAAAGCACCATGGAACGTATCTTTGATCCTTTCTTTACGACTAAAGAGATGAGTTGTGGCACAGGTCTTGGTTTAGCTTCCGTTTATGGCATCATAAATGCCCATGGTGGATATATTGATGTAGAATCTAAGAAAGGACAAGGAAGTACCTTCAGTCTTTATCTGCCTGTATCAGAAAAAAAGTACCGGAAAGTTGTCAAAACTGCGGTGGAAATCACCAAGGGAACCGAGACGGTCCTAGTGACAGACGATGAAGAGACTGTCCTGGAAGTAAGCAAGGGTTTGCTTGAAGCCATGGGGTATCGTGTATTAATAGCCAGAGACGGGAATGAGGCTATCGAGGTTTATAAGAAAAATCGAGATGATATAGACATCGTTCTTTTGGACATAGTTATGCCCAATATGGGTGGCAGCAAGGTATATGAGCGTATGAAAGAAATAAACCAAGACATAAGAGTCTTGCTTTTAAGTGGCTACAGTATTGATGGGGAGGCCAGAGAGATATTGGAACGAGGCTGCAATGGTTTTATTCAGAAGCCGTTCAATATAAAGGAGCTGTCCGCAAAACTAAGGGAGATTTTAGACGAACAATAGAAATTCATTTCATCTTTCCCAAATTTCTAGTTTCCAATTTCAAGTTTCAAGCCGTGAACGGCTGCGAACAAACCAAGAAAGGAAAAAGAAAATAGAAATCGGAAAATTCATTGCAAAGCCCAGAAGTTTATTAGTCATGCTATCGATCCTTGGATTGATTGCCGGAATACTGCTAACAGGTTCGTCCGCTCAAGCGCTGTGTATCCAGTCTGAAGAGGATAGCCATTGGAAGAACTACGATCCGGACACTCGTGGTATCACTAAAGTTCAAGCCTGAGCAACACAGCTATTGATGTTCAGGGTCAGCGAAAAATCACAAGTTATGGCCTTTCGAGGTATAACTACAATTCCCCTATTTCAATAGACTTCAACCTAATCTGCACCAATCTCTTGCGCATCAAGGACTTGCGAAAAGTTTCGACATATCCATTGGTATGCCTGCGCTTTTCACAAACTTTGCTGCATCAAGATCTCGGCACATTGTAGTTGAAATTAAGCAGATTACATGATAAGGGAAAAATATGAAACAAATTCAGATAGCTATTCTTATTCTCACAATATTTGTGACCATGTTTGTGGGATATCTGTTTCCGACTATAGCCGCGGCGGAAATGGATGGTTTTTGGGTAGGCAAGATTGTATCTGTACAGGGGAGGGTTCAGGTTCGAAGAGCTGGCGCAGCCGAGTGGGTTTCTGTCCGATTGAACGAGACGTATGGCTTTGGTGACATGATTCGGGTGCAGGAGCAAAGCCGGGCAGCCGTTGTCCTCCGTAGCGGAGCCATCCTACGTCTTGATCAGAAGACCACAATTACCTTTTCCGCTTCAGAGCAAAAAGAAGAGAGTTCTTTGCTCGACCTGCTCCACGGCGCCGCGCACTTTTTCAGCCCCACCCCGAGAAAACTTAAAGTGACAACTCCGTTTGTCAACGCGGCTGTGGGAGGAACGGAGTTTTTTGTTCGAGTTGAACGTAATCAGACATTGCTGTCCGTTTTTGAAGGACGGGTAGCTGCCATAAATGAGGCGGGAAGCCTTGTCCTTGCAAGCGGTCAATCGGCCATAGCCTGGACCGGTCAGGCGCCCGTGTCACAAGTTGTGGTGCGTCCCAGAGACGCAGTCCAATGGGCTCTCTATTACCCGCCGATTCTGGATTATCAACCAGCCGATTTTCCAGGTGGTGGCGAAACCAGTTGGCAAGCCATGGTTCGAAAATCGATCGGTTTTTTCTGGGGAGGGGACCTGGCCAGTGCATTTTTCAACCTCAAGGAAACACCCGATGATATCTCTGATCCGCGTTTTTTCACCTATCGCGCCGCATTACACCTTTCTGTCGGGCGCGTTGATGACGCAAGCGCTGATATTGAGAAAGCACTTAATCTTGATCCATATGATAATCATGCCTTTGCACTTCAATCAATCATTGTTTTCCCGGAACCCGTCTGTTTCATAATAAAACTGACCAAGGCTGTAAGACCCCCTTCCCCACACGCCGGAAAGGACGATTTCATTACCCGGTGTGGTGTTTTCTCCCACAACGCCACTGGCTTGCAGCGCGATACGATTACTATTAAAGAGCGTACTAAACTCGTTATAGGACGGATTCGCCGGACTGACTCCCTCCAGTATGAGCAGATTGCTCTCCGCGAAACTGGGCTGAACAGGAGTGATGTTGATCGGTTGCAAGAGTTGAGACTGAAGCAGTTCGCTCACCCTTGCAATCTCGTGACGCGGCAATGCAGCGTATGAATCGGCCAGAAACCTGTGCGCAGAATAGTTGGAAGGGTCGGTATTAAGCGACTTGTACCCTTCCACTAGGGCCAACTGCTGAAATCCAAGATCACTGTAGATGCGCCCAAGGCTTGCGCTGCGGGCTGCCAGGTCTTCATCGAGCAGCATGCGCGAACGGTAGACTGCCCGGTTGTCGTTCAGTTCAATCGATTTTTGAAGGTCCTGCAGGGCTTCCACCGGACGATTTATAGTCTGTTTACGAATCGCGTCATAAAACCAGGGAGTGGGATCAAGCGGATCAAGCGCCCGCGCCATTGCCAACTGGTTCCTTGCCGACTTATCACGCTTTTCTTCGAAATAGGCCTTTCCTAAATAGCTACGGATAAGCGAGTTATCCGGGTCAAGACTCGCGGCGATCTCAATCTCACCACGGCCCTGTTTCAAAT
>Ga0255368_10269_pt1 | contig 12740 bp, 16 predicted proteins | sample ANMaggSeSYBR01E6_FD_182094 | JGI IMG/M metagenome (GOLD analysis project Ga0255368, IMG submission 182094) | Sediment cell enrichment communities from methane seep in Santa Monica Basin, California, United Staets - ANME aggregate JGI... | ecosystem: Environmental > Aquatic > Marine > Cold seeps >...
GTTAATGCAAGCAGTAATATTGGTATTCATTGCAAATGATTGAATGTAATTTTAAGGGAGATCATTCTTTCTTAACTGATTTGTAACTATTCAGCCATACATAAACGTTATCGGTAGACTAAATAGTCCACAAATAGATAATTGCACACAATTGTCAAATGCCTTTGGAATCGATGGACGTAGACTCAGTATTAAAAACTAAAAAATGTATCGCCATATACACAAATAAGCTGATTTTCGTCATCGGCATCCGGTCTAAAGGAAGGCTGAATAGTTACACTGATTTTTAAATAGGAGGAGACATGGATATTAAATCACTTGAAAAAGAATTCAGGAAAAAGGTTTGTAACGAAATTGAATTATTCCCTGAAGGTAATGATCGCTTCGTAATTTCAGCCCCATTTACATTTGAAGATGGGGATTTCCTGAATGTGGTCCTTAAAAAGAATGGGGCTGGGTGGTATTTCACTGATGAGGGGCACACTTTCATGCATCTATCTTATGGTGATCTAGACTTTGGGAGAAGTAAAAGGAAAGAAATAATTAATTCGGTTCTTAAGACGCATTATCTTGAAAACGATAGTGGTGAATTGAAATGTATTGTTGAAGAGAATTACTTTGGTGATGCATTTTATACTTTTATCCAGGGACTGATCAAGGTAACAGATATTGCAGCTAAAATTTGATTATATTTAAATTTCTATCGTGTTATCAAAATTAAACCAATAATAACCGTTATCTGCATTCATCTGTGTTTATCTGCGGTTAATAATGAAATAGAAATAATTCCAGCCTGCTTCTTTTCTGCACTCACCCGACTGACAATTCTTAGTCTTGTTGCCTGCCACCTGACTTGATGTACCGGAAGTAAGGCGGGGGTGGGGCTGCTGAAGGTGATGTTTCGGCAGGACGCTTGCGGGAATATGCAAAACGATGAAAAGAGGAGTTTGCCAATAAGTGCTGGATGGGGTGCATGGGCCTGGAACTGGTGCGCAAGATGACAAATAAGGAGATAAATACTGTAGTTCCAGTGTTCACCAGGCGCGACCTGTCATCGCTTGAGGGGACGCCGCTGGTGCAGGCTGTAAAGACCGACCTGTTCGTGGCACGCTATAAACCCTCTGCGGTCAGTGAATCTTATCGCCTATCGCAGAAAGAACGTAATCATCCACCACTTGCACCATCTCATCCACATACCAATCATCATTGATCAAAACTATTTTCACTTCACAATCCCCACAATCCGCCGCTACCTCATCCACTCGCACCCTGGCACCAGGTGCAACTACATAGAGTTTTACCTCATCCATATTTACATCCCAACCAAGTTCCCCAATCCTTGGCACAAGGTGTTGCTTGTGTTTTTGCATCCAGTTCACATAGGACATTCCCTGCTTGATCACAGGGTTCATATCCGTAGCATCCATTTTCACTTCGACCGCAACAAGTGCTCCCGTGTTGCGCTCCCGTGCAAGGATATCGGCATGTTGCCTGCCGAACTGCTGGTTCCGCTTCACTTTCCCGACCGGTGTTTCATAATACAAGAAATCGAGTCCGAGTTCAGGCAGACCGCCTGCGCTCATCTGTTCAACTAAAAGGCAGTGCAGCAATTTTTCCATGTACCCGATGGCGTTCCTGCGGCGAAGTGCAAGCAGTGTCTGTGATTGTTCGAGTAGGTGCGCTCTGATATCGGAATCTGAGATTGGGTTTGGATTTGCGCTGCTAAATACATACTTGCTCATCTCCTGCCTCACACCACCCCTGCACACGGTGTCATGAATGTTCTTTATGAGAGTCAAACTGAAACCTGCTGGTTTTACATGCACCTGACCGACTTTCAACCCTTGGATTATGAACGAAAATCCGTTCTTTCGACTGAAGCATTGCACTTTTTGCTCTTCAAGCGACTTGCCCACCTGAAGGATCTCTATGCAGCGCTGCCGAAGTGACGGTGAAGTGATGACATCCATGTGCTCGTCAAATGACTTCCACAGTCCATCTGCGCCGTCGAACCCGCCGATAACCGGCTCTTTCGGCGTGCGTTCCTTCTTTGCGGCAGCGGGTGATTTCAAGAGTTTGATCTTGCCGTCAGTTTTGATATGCGCGCGGTGAGAGATGTGCGCTTTGTGTGAGCCTCTGTGCCATTCTATACATAATGTACAAAAATAGTAGCTGGCAGAGGGGGCGTTCGTTTCTGCTTCATCGAAGTAGATGAGGTGCTGTTGACCTTTTGAGTCTGGTTTTAGTCTGTGCCAGGTGCTGCAGGACGAGCAGAAATAGTAATCACCGAGCTGGTTTAGGAGTTTTGTTTTGGGCATGGTTGTGTTACTGCTGCATTTAAACGTACATCATGTAATATTCTTCTTTTGGACACAGATGGCATTTGCGTATCTGGACGTTGTTCTTTTCCATGTATTGCGTACAGTTATCAGCGGCTTCCACATCTAAATTTTAATACAGTATCTGCAGTAGGCAGTGGTCGATACACTCTTCTAAAATTTTGATGTTGTTTTTTTCAGACATTTGTCGTATTTCCTATTCAAAATTATCCCTTATTTTTATTAGCTAATCAGCATCATGATTGTTCAAAGATTAGAAATGGTTTCTTCTCCGTCCCTGTCCATCTGTGTGTCTACTCGACACCCCAATGCCAGTGTCACTATTATAAGTTCCATTTGAACAGACTTCACACATACCGCCACCTTTTGCTGCTGGCCTGACATTACATTTGTAGCATGTTGACATAATTATCACCAATTGAACGATCTTCCTGATTTGCAATACCTCTAAAGCGAGATGCTGCACCATTGCAACCAATGGTAGCACCAGGTGGTATCCCGCTGTGTTTATTCTCATATCTTGTTTTCATAGTATTTTCCTTATGTACAATATCATTTATTCCCACACACTATGGCTGTTTGATCGCAATATTTCTCCAATTTCCTCTGGAGTTGGCATCGGAGTATTTTTCTGGTTTTCAAGTTCCAGTGACGTTTCTTCATCGATTTCATCATTATACATTCTATGCAAAAATTTATAGTCAAGAAATTTAGCTTCTTCATATCTATCACACTCATCAATAACCAAATCCGCAGTAGAATCGTAAACACCTATCACAATCAATCTCTTTTTGTCATGGTGTTGTGCAATAGTCCTGATAAGTGGAACAAAATCCTTGTCACCACTTACGATAACAAATGTATCAATGTGTGGCTTTTCATATAATGTCCGCATGACCTCACAGATGATCATTGGGTCTGCGAGGCTTTTTCTCGTAGTGCCATGTTTGTCTGAATAACAAGGCGCATAAATGGGTTCAATTCCCCTTTTAAAGAGTTCAAATTGTCTCCTGCCTATTTTGGTAGTGTCAAGAAAAACTTTGCTAAGAACAATCCGCCCATATTTTTCAACTTCTTTTACCAAAATGTCGTAATCATATGGCTCATTGATAGTATTGAAACAGCTTACCTCAATGTTGTCATTATCAATGAATAGAGCAACTTTGTGGTCGAAATTATCTTTACTAATGGAATGAATTTTGTTTTCCATATCTAGTCACTCCATCTCGGGCATTTTATCCCAATATCTATCAACTTCTTCGCATATGAAATTTTTAGCAGATTTTTCGCCACGAGTTAAATCAAACAGATTTAAAAGGGCATTCGGAATTGTAATAGTAACAACTTTTGTTTCTTTTGCAATTTTTCTTAGAATATCGCATATCTGTAAGGATAGAGTACTGAGGATTTGATGTATCTCTAAAAATTCACTGGTTTTTGAAGCTGTTTCATAATCGTTATTTTCAACAGATTCCTGTAATCGCTTACTGTATATTTCCTCATCAAAATCAGAAGGCAACAGGGAAATGTTATGTAATATTTCAACATTTCCATTTATATTATGGTATTCTGGATATTCATTTGCTAATTTATTGTATACCATTTTTTGTAACAATATGTCGTCTAGTGAATCTATTCCACTCATGTATAATTTCCCACCATCTAAATTCAGTTCGTAGACGCCTAAAGAAGCTTCATCAATATCACACAATGGACCAATAATATCATTAAAAAATATTTCAGTTTTATTCCTACCAAATGTTTCTATTGCATTATTATAGAAAATGTCATTAGTGACATCATCTCCGGTAGCAGGATCATCAATACCATATGAAAAATCAAATTTAATGGAGCATGTTAAATTTTCATCAATTAGTTCAATACCACATAATAAATTTTTTGTGAAATGGGGATAATTCAAACTATGTAAATCAATGTACATATCTGCAATTTGTGGATCAAGATCTAACTTCGTACATGCACTATACAGAATTTTTAGAAAATATTTACGCACATTATCATCGATTTCAAATATGTAGCTTGGCAAATCAATTCCAAAATAGTTAGAGAAGTCTAAAAATATGTCTTTACCACTCTTATATGATATTTTTCTTTTCACCCAATTATCTAACAAAGTGGCCAATAGATTGACTTTATTTTTTTCAATTGTTGGATTTTTTTCAAGTTCAATAATCGATGAATACAAATTTGAAATAATAATTTGCTTCACGGAGTCACTTATTGTTCCATTTTTCTTGCTCGAAATAAGTAATAATTTTGAATAAGTTTCGAAAGGAAGCCTTAACGATTTTGAAGTAACCTCAGCTGAGATTATGTCATCGGTACTGATGCATTTAGCAGTTTTAATTAATTCATTTGCTTCGATAAATTTTTTTTCTGAAATAAGGTGGTTTATATGACTATTCAAATTCTCATTTTCAACGAGAATTATTTTATCATTTTCCTCGTACAGTGATGAATTTTTCAAACATGCTACAAACAATGCTGTGTTTTTCTCTTTAATATCATATTGATCTTTAACGATACTCATAAAATCACCTTAATTACAATATATAATTACAATTTCTAATTACATTTTATTATATATAAGGTTAATGTATTGGCGAGGGGGGTGTAGTATCTTAATTTTTTTTATTGGTTTGTACTATGGGACGACTTTTATTCCAATACTTTCGCAGTCCACATATCCGCCCAGTGCAAAAGCAACAACAGCGGCTCTTCCCTGTGCGACACAGACCTCCCTTCCGGCACATACATCCCATCATGGTATGCTATAGCCTGGGCTTCTTCATCACCGAGCGGCACATACCTTGACACCAGATACAAACTCCTCAATGCCTGACCCATTGAGACGAGTTCCGTGTTGATGAAATATTTCCCTGTGGCTGTTCCATTCTTTACCTCAGGGACATAATACGGCTTGCCCGGCATACCGACTTTACCTACATCGTGGAACAGCCCAACAATGACACATGATTCGTCACTGATATGGGGGGCCAGAGTATCTTTTATGCGAAGCAGCGTCTCTGCCACTCCAACGCTATGCTGTAACAGACCGCCTTCTATGTTCAGGTGATATTTTGTACTGGCCGGGCTGGTCAGCCAGGTGGTTTCGGTGTGGAGCATGTCCACTAACTCCTGTACTGCGTGTTTTCTTTCTGTTACTTTGCCGAGCAGTGATCTATAACGCTGTTGCAAGGCCGGAGATTTGTTTTGAGTAGACATGATAAGATTGTCCCGATGTCATTTTTTTACGGCTTCATTTCTAATTGCTTCTTTCATCCCCCTTTATATATTAGTACAGCAAAGTATATATCTCTTGCTGTGGTACTATGGTAATGTGGCGCCATGGTACCATGACACGATAAATTAGAGGGATACGATGCCAGAGAAGGAACTTGTACAGGTCGAACTGGAAGATGGCAGTATAGTAGAATGCAAGAAGGTCAAGAAATTCGGCTACCGCATACCGAAATACAAACCCGGCTACCTTGAGGCTCTGGAGAATAACGAAAATGTTGAGATGCCGGTATCGTGTGCGTCTACGCCTACCCGGTTTCACAACAGGGAAAATGCAATACGCTATGCACGAAAGACGAAGGACGGGAATGTAGTGTTCCTGAGCCCTACTGAAGTGGATAAGAAGAAGACTGAAGACTGGCTTGTAGATTGAATGTTGAGTGAAAATGAAAAAATTAGGATGGTAAATGATGGTAACAATGGAATTGAATGAAAAAATGTACTATGCCTGCGGGTTGTGCAGTACGGATTCAAAGGTACAGTGGCACAGGCCTGGGACTAAGATATGGCATGAGCATAAGGAATATATTGACTTGGATGAGACCAATTCTGACAGGCCGAAGTATTTCTGGTGTACTTTTCACAGGCGTCCGCATGATTTTAAGCGGGGGTGCCTGAAGTACAGGGCGCAGATAACCTTTAACGGAAAGGGCGGGAGTAATAATAATCCGACAAAACAGTTGTCTCATGAAGACATGCTACCGCAGATCCGGGAGTGTGTGGCTGAACATTCTGATGCTGTGGACTGGATAAAGGTGGTAAATACAAGCAGTCTTCCGTGGCCGTGTACCCAGAAAAACCGGTTGTTAATGCCTGATTTGATCTACTGCAAACCTGACAAGTCAATGAAGTTCGGGCATTCTATTACAAATGTGATCGAGTTTGAGAGCGAGACATCTGCTGCCTCTATTGCCAATAAGGTTGAGAGGTTCAATGAGTCATCGAGGCGGATGATAGAGGACGGGGCGCAGAGTGTGAGGGTGCTGCCGAGGGTTATATTTTTGTATGACAGGCAGACCAGGGTTTCGCTGGAGGAAGTCAGGAGGGCTGTGCAGGGTGTTGGGACTGAGTATCTTGATGGTGTTGTTTTGGAGTATTATGATAAGGGAGGTGAGTGGTTTGGGCAGTGGTTTAGGGGGTAGATAAATGCAATCGAGAGAAATAGAAATAGAAACTCAAATTGCACAATTTCAATAATAACAAAATTATAAACACTAGTATTAAATAATTTCAGAATTATGTGATTAAATGATATGGTAGTGAAGGTCTTTTGTGGTGAGGAATTCGAAAATGAACATGAATGGAATCAATTGAAGGAACTATATGATGTTATTTATGAAAAATATGCAAACACCGACGAAATTGTCTATATTCTTTCAAATTTTAATTTAGCAAAAGTTCAAATCGATGTTTTAATTTTAACTGAAAAAGGAACAGCCATTATTGATTTAAAATCATACAAAGGAAAGCTAATTGGAAATGAAAATGGGAACTGGGTAGTTATAAAAAATGAGCAGGAAATATCATTACCTAAGAATTTATTTGGACAATTAAAAGAGCAAAAATTCGATTTATTGGAAAAGTTAAAACAAATTCGAATAGGAAATTTTGAGCATATTGAAGAAGGAAAGCTTGTTTTTATTAAATGTTGGGGCTATTTTGAAAAGGGGAGCAGTTACGACATCAGACAAATTGGTGAGCGTGCACATTCATGGTTTGATGTTGTTACCGCTGACTATCTCATTGATAAAATGAAATGGATTAATGCCCGCTATAAGTTAAAAATGAAAGATATGGATGCTATTGTCAAGGGATTGAATTTAAAAGAGTATTTAATTGGAGAAAAATCGCCAGTTAAAAGCGCATTTGAATCAAATTATGAAAAAGAATTAAGTGTTTTCATTCAACCTAATAAATGGGATGAAATTCTAAGAATAATTTCTGAATCAAATATTATTACTATTGTAGGTGAACCAAAAGTTGGAAAATCAACTGCTGCAATAAATGTTGCAAATGAATTAAAAAATGAAGGATTTGTTGTACAGGAAGATAAAAAATCTTTAATAGAGCTTCTTAATTCAAGAGATCATAAAAAATCCAGGTTTTTTTCTCAATTAATAAACAATAGAAATGTTTTCATAATCGATGATGTTTTTGGAGCTATTGAATATGAACCTGCTCTTGTGAATAAATGGGTTCCTCTGATAATTAGAATTTTAAAATCTCCAAACGTCAATTCAAAATTTATTTTTTCCTCTCGGACCGATATATTCAATAAATTCCAAAGATCAAATAATGAATTAAGTTATGAAGGACTGAATGATGAATTTAATGATAGCATTGTGAAATTGAATTTTTCAAATTATGACAGTGAGTTACTTAATGGAATTTTAAATGAAAACTTAGAATATATCCAATTAACCGAAGATAAGAAGTCTATTGTTATTGATAACAAGGAATGTATCATAAATGAACTTGTATTGCCAGGTGAGATTTGGCACTTTCTTGAAAATGCAAAATATGATGAATTTCAAGAAGATAGTATAAACAAATCAATTGTTAAGGCTAAAAGACAAGTGATTTTTATCAAAGAAGAAATCAAGTCTTTAGATGAATATGAGAAATTGTTTTTGTACATATTATATATTAATCAAGATTTTGAAGTTGATGACTTGGAAGAGATTTATTCACATTGTTTACCTTTAGGGCCAAGCAACCTACATTATTTCGAAAAGTGTGTCGACAAATTTAGAAATCGGTTTATTAAAATCAAAATTGAAAATGGTTTTTATTTGAAAGAAACAAAAGACGCAAATTCCTTTGAATTTACTGAAGAGATAAAGAAATTAGAATACATTCACCCTATATATATTGAAGCCGTTCAAAAATTAATTGGTGAGGATGGAGAAGAACGACGTGTTCTTGAAAATATTTTAGAAAAATTATACCATTCAACTCGAATTGCAGATATTACAAGTTGGAATCCCCACGACTCCAAGTACGAACACCTCAAATTCAATGTATTTCATTCAGTTTTATTACATTACTCACATTTGCAATATTATATCAAAGAATTGGCAATAGATATTTTGATTAGTATATCTTTTTTAATACGGGAAAGCGAGGTTTACCGTCCAGATTTAGAGTTGAATTATGAATTTGATTACTGGACACAGTTTTTCCCCAGTGTTACTTATATTTCAAAATTATTCTATAATTTCGATAAATTTGATGATAATTTGATACGATATATGGACAGACTATTTGAAAATGTCGATTCAAGAAAAGCAATAGCTTATACTTTTGCATATAGTTTGGATATAGATACTGTGAGAAAATTCCAACATAAATTAATTGAACTTTCGAAGACAGAAGAAGAAGTTAAATCTCTCGTTGCCAAGTGTATTATAAAAAATTATGATTTTCTAAATGAAAACAATCGAAAACTACTTTTTCAAATGGAAATTAAAAATACTCTATTGATTCAATATCTAATCCATAATTATGAACAAATATCAAAAGATTTAACGAGCATACTTGTAACTGAAATTGAATCTGCAAACGTACAAGATCTTATCGAAACAGGGGAAACGTTCTTAATTAATTATAGCTTTCTTCCACCCGAAATTAAGCAAAAATATGATTTTATATTTAGTTTAACTGATGATAATATTATCATGCAAGTAGGGGAAGCTTTTTCAAGATGGTTTGATTTAACATTTTCTGACCTTGAGTCATATGATTCTAAGCGTGCAATAGTCGACAGCAGAGTTTTGAATTTATATTGTAATTGGTTAAAAAATGAAAAAATATTTTTTTATCAATATAAAGAAATAATCAATTTGATATATGGAGAATTTGGTATGATAGGGCATTTAAAATATTCTAGTTTGAGAAATTATGATGATTTTTATTTTGAAATGCCCAAAGTGACTGAACCAATATATTCGAAATTAATGAAAGCTCTTGAAACCAACATGATTATTTTATTAGATACATTTCCTCCAACTGAAAGCAAACCTGCTATATATAGCACAGCTTTTAGCTTTTTTTCATGGAGTAATAGTATAGAACTAATTGAAAAAATCGGTAATATTCTAATTGAGAAAGATGATATTAAACGAATGTTTTTAGAAGAATGTTTGGAGGATATTCATCCATGGAAAGGGCAAAAATGTCCTTATAAATTCAAAATATCTCAAATCAAAATCCTAGAAGAACTTTCAATGCAAAATTCGTTGGAGATTAAAAATAAAGCTAAAGAAAATTTAGATTATATTGATGAACTTATTGATAATGGTGTTATACAAATAGGTGATTGAATTTGGAAGATACTGAATATGTTGTTGAAAATGCAATTCTAGCTCTTGTCAATGAATTCATTGAAAATCCTTTATTTTTTAACAACGAAAAACTACTACATTACAAATTTCATGATTTTCTTTGTAAAAAAACACAATTTAACATTAGGTGGGAATATCCAACAAATGAATTCTATGTTCGAAAAGATGGAAATCTCATAGTTGACAGAACATCTAATTACAATGCCAGATATGATATTGCGCTTATTGATGAACTTGAAGAATCGATACCGTTTGCTTTTGAATTCAAACTTGATATTGACAATGGATTAAAAAGTATTGCAAAAGATTCTTTTAACAAACATACAAAAAACGATTATGAGAAACTTACTAATCCAATAAATCAGGTAATGAATGGTTATATGATATATTTCATTTGGAGTGAAATTGGTGGCAGGGCCACTAAACCGTTACTAAAACGCAAAGTTGAGCATCATAAGAAAAATTTAGACATATTATGGGCCTACTTTGAAGCTTGTAAAATTAACGGAAATTTGAAAATGGCTTTGGTCGAGTGCAATAATATTGAAGGGAAAAAAAATTCTCGAATTAGGACGCATCCAAATGGTTGTATAAATGTGGAACTAAAATGAATTTGTGATATACATTTAATTAATAGCAAATTAGTATGATAGTTTATGCAATGGCCAGAATGTAGCAAAAGATATTTTACTGCTTAGTACTAATGGCTTCTTTTAGGTGGAAAAATTATGCCCGTTTCGATAAAAAAGGATTCTCCAAATTGTGAATGTGGTACTGCATGGGTTTTTATAAATGATTGGTATGAATGCCCAAAATGTGGTGCATTAAAAGATAAAAATATTGTACTGGCAGTTAGATATGATGAAGCTAAATAAAAATAATTATAGATTTATCCATTTAAATGTTTTTTAAGTCCTGGAACTGTGATATGTTACCCCTTCATGTCCTTACCTACATCCATACCTTTACTCTCACAGTACCCCGCCTCTTCCCTGTACTGATCTCTGCGCCCGCTACATGCAATACCGGTGTCTGGACAGCTGTAATGAGAATGCGCATTAAATTATTATATAGTTTTAAGCTAAAAATGAAAATTGATGTCTCTTCACTATAAGCCAACCAAAGAACGTGGCATGGATTATTTACTATATGCAGAAATGTATAAAAATAATGTTGAAATCTTATTAGATAATTTATTAGCGGAAAATGGATATGAGTTTAAAGTATTAGAAGAGTGTTTAAACACAGCACATGGACATGACTATGAAATATCAGCAATTCCCGGTCTCTTATTTTGTTTTCATCCAAGCTGTCTGAAATTATACCGCCGCTCGTCTTTGATTTTCCTTGTGATGTAGCGAGTAGAAGCATGCAATACCATAAAATGTTTACGAAATGGTAAGTAAACAAACCTTCGCTTGCATGCGTTTACAACCATAACGGGAATTGCTGATGAAATATTACCATTACTTTTCAATTTTAGACACTTTTTGGAATTGCAATTAACTGGACTTATTCTATTTGGATCAATTATTTCTCCAAAATTAGAAAGTGATTTGGATAGTTTCATGGAAAAATCACGGAAATCACATAGTTTAACAAGTTTAATAAATAAGTTAAGACATGTTGAAATCCCAAAAAGTTATTTGGATGATGAAATTATAAAATTCATCCATAATTTCGATAAATTTGATGGGAAATCAGATCGTTTTAGATATCCTGAGGATAGAAAGGGCGTAAGTTTTTTTACTAAATATGATACAAAATTTTTAGAATATATTGACCTTTATGATGGACTTATACAATCATCATATCTTGCTGAAATAATTTCAAGGACCATTTTTACTTTCAAAAATTTAGAATCGTATTTTGATATACAAATTCAAAATTTAACTGAACTCCCAAATGACCGATAGGTTCCTTCCCTTGTCGTAATTTTCGTCACACACGAGTCTTTCACCTTGTTTAATATGTTTTTGTATTCTTTGACAAGAGACTGTCCCATGCCCCTCTTTTGAAGCACTTGAACAACTGCCCGGCCCTGGTGCTGCGGACCGAATGTGTGCGGCGGCCTCGGGTGTTGGTGGGTGCTGCCGGCGGGGGGCATGGCTGTTGAAATATATAAAATACGAAATACTGCGGCGCAAAGAACGCAAAGTTAAGGTTACAACGTCTTTGCGAACTTTGCGCTCTTTGCGGTGAAACACTTAACGGCAGCCGCCAATCAGCGTGTATCTGCGTCCATCTCCGGTTCACATTGAATTGCTGTCCAGCCCCACCCCACAAAAACACACCAGCCACACACCAACCCGACCTCCGCGTACCTCGTGATAGATTCATGAAGCTCCAGCCCTCCCACCCTTGACTGAAGTCGGTTGCATCCGTAAAATAGAGGTCGTGTACTTGGGTTAGCGCGGGAAGATGTGGGGTGGGCAGGTGTGTGTTCATTGAAGGCCGGGTGGATTTCTACTCACGATTTGCGTGTAGCTAAAATCGCCGAATGTGATTTGTGTGAGGCCCCCAGCCCGAACCAGATACACACTGTTTGCTGAAGTGCTCTCTAAATAAATTCTCCTTTGGCAATCATTACAACCTTTCCACCGACAGATACATCTATTTTCTCTCCTTTGCCTTTTGCTCTTAAGTAAAGCAGCGAAGACCGTCCTATTTCATAACCCTGTTCAACTCGAATGTCGATTTGATCTTTTCCAAAATAACGGTATTTCACTAAATAGCC
>Ga0255368_10272_pt1 | contig 12654 bp, 15 predicted proteins | sample ANMaggSeSYBR01E6_FD_182094 | JGI IMG/M metagenome (GOLD analysis project Ga0255368, IMG submission 182094) | Sediment cell enrichment communities from methane seep in Santa Monica Basin, California, United Staets - ANME aggregate JGI... | ecosystem: Environmental > Aquatic > Marine > Cold seeps >...
TGCTCGCCGGCTTCAATCCCTGCCTTCTCGCTGTGATGGCATTCCTGGCTTCGGTCACGATATCCTCCAACGGTGGAAAGAAAGAAATGCTGGTGGTCATCGGTGGTTTCTGCGCCGGTATATTCACCACTTACATGATATTCGGAATAAGTTTCCTGAAAGCCGTCACTATCTTCCCCGGATCAAGGGACTCCATCACATTGTTCATGACGGTGTTGATAGGGGTACTCGGTATCTGGCATATCTATGATGCATACCACCTCAAGCGTCACTCAAGATCGACCTTCAAAACACCGGCTTCAATAGTATCTTTTATGGACAGCATACACGGGAAGAATGCTCTTGCTCTATCGTTCTTCGCAGGCGGTTTATTCTCATTGGTCAAAGCTCCCTGTGTAGGTGCAGTTTATCTTTCTATACTGGACATGTTAATAGCAAGGACAAATCTGCTGGAAGGAGCTGTATATCTCTTCCTCTACAATTTCGGAGTCGTGCTTCCGGTGTTAGGACTTGGTGTATTTCTGGCGTTCGGGATGAGTCCTGAAACTGTGATGCAATTCAGGGAGAAAAGACGTTCCGGGATAAGGTTCGTTACAGGTGTAATATTGATATTACTTGCTCTGCTGTTGTATTTCAATGTTATCTGAAAAGGGTTAGAGGTAGTTAGGTCTGCTTGACCTATCTTCAACTTTCTATTTTGATTTAGCTTCCGATTCCCTTTCTTTGCAAGATCAACCATGCAACCAGAACCAGGGAACTACACCCAAGAGCGATCGATCCAAGTACATGTATCTTGTCCACCCATTCCTGGGATATGAGCCACATTCCAATGGCACCCATGGTGAAATATGTGAAGATGAGCAGAGAAGCAGCTGAACCCACATCTCTATCAACCTGTTCAAGCACAAGGTTGTTGCTAGGGGGACGGCTCAAACCGATCGAGAACGTAACAAGGAACATGGGAAGAGCAAAACCCCAGGGGCTTTGATCTTTGTTCATTATGAGGAAAAGTCCACCTAGTAAAATGCCTACAAAACCGAACGTCATCAGATGCTTTGAATTGATGGATCTTGTTAAACGAAGGCAAAAGAAGGATCCCATCATCAGGGCAAGGGCATTAAAGGCAAAAAAGTAGCTATATTTCTGTTCGGTCAGGCCGAATCCATTTATGTAGATGGCAGAAGAGCCTGCAATGAAGCTGTACATTGGAAAAAGAGTTGCTGAAACGATAAAGACCATGACAACATAGGATGGGTTTAGCATCAATCGGCCATAAGCGTGCATGACCCTGGAAAGAGGGGCATTGGATGTATGGGGTAGAGTTTCCGGAAATCGTATGACTCCAAAAAACCCGATACCTCCCAGAAGGGCCTGAATAAAGAATATCCAGGGCCATGAAAGATCTACCAGTATCCAGCTGCCAAGGACCGGAGCTATCATTGGAGCAAGGGCCATGATGATCGCTATGTGGGCAAGGATCCTTTCTCGCTCCTGACCAGAAAATATGTCCTTGGTCATAGCCATGGACAATGATGAACTGGCTGCTGCTCCTGAAGCCTGAAGTATTCGAAAGATGATCAGCATTTGAGCACTGGTAGCAAGAGCACAGAGCAAGCTTGCAAGTATGTACACACCAAGTCCAAAAAGTAAAGGACGACGGCGGCCAAAACGGTCGGATATGGGCCCGTAGAAGAGAAGAAAGAACCCATACGTGACAAAAAAACATATCAGGATCAGATTAATATAAGCAAGGGAATTATTCCAGGTTTCCGCAAGTAGAGGTATGGCTGGTAGGATCATGTCAGTCGAAAGTGCAGGAAATGCTGTTAGAAGGGCAAGAAGAGGTACTGAACCCTTTAACTTCCCATCTATGCTGCTGTCTCTTTGTTGAAATGACATTGTTCCATCCTTTAGCTTTATTTATGGTCTATAGGTCTGATGGTGCTTGTTCTTCCTTTTAATATAAACAAGTAGCATCGAATATAAGCCCCCAATTTTATTTATACAATTATGGTTTCTAATGCTACATGGAGAACTACATGAAAAAAGCGATCTTCAGGGACCTGTTCATCTTTGTGCTTGCACTGATCGTGGCAGTACAATTCTGGGAAAACAATCTTCTACTAACCTTTCTGATATTATCGATATATGGCATACGTGAATATTTCTGGTCTGAGAAAGGGGATAATATTGTATTTGTATCCGGTGTCATCATTGGATGTAGTGCAGAGTTCATCGGCACTTATCTCGGGGTCTGGACATACGCTGAAGCTTTTTTCTTTAATATCCCCTTATGGCTTCCGTTTGCCTGGGGCCTGGTGTCAGTTATTATTATAAGAGTATCCAGACCTTTTGTCGGGGAATGATGCCTTAAGAGTTGCTTAATATCTCTCTTTCTTCTTTTTTCTTTTCCAACAATAACTGATTTAAACTATCATTTACGATGCTACTCCATGAACTGCTCTGGATCATCTGTAAAGATCCCTGAACTTATGATGGGTGTCAAGAATCGTGCATCTCTGGCTGCGTGCAAGGACTATGCAGATGGGGTCTACTTCTCTATCGACAGGTTCAGTCTAAGGGCAAGAGCATGTGATATTACACTTGATGGTCTCAATGATTTTGTAAGTGATGTCAAAGAGAATGATCTTAATGCTTATCTTGCACTGAATACGGTGATCTATCCCGATGACCTTGATGATCTCGATGTTGTTATCGATTCAGTCGCATCCTCAGATGTTGATGCTGTCATTGCATGGGATCCGGCAGTTATTACAAAAGCAGTAGATGCTGGTTTAAGGGTTCATATATCTACTCAGGCTAATGTTTCAAACTGGCAGACCGTGGAATTCTATGGTTCTTTGGGCGCTTCCCGTGTCGTTCTGGCAAGGGAGCTCAGTATGGAGAACATAAAGGAGATCCGCCGGAACACCGATATTGAGCTTGAGGTTTTCATTCACGGGGCCATGTGTCAGGCTATCTCTGGTAGGTGCTACCTTTCCGCTTATGTTCTCGGCAAGTCCGCTAATTGTGGTGAATGTTCCCAACCGTGTCGATGGGGCTGGAAACTTGTTGGTGATGATGGCAGCGAGGTGGACCTTGAAGGGAAATATCTGTTAAGTGCAAGGGACCTGTGCATGATCGAACACATCCCGGAGCTGATCGATGCTGGTGTGAATGCATTCAAGGTCGAAGGCAGGTTGAAGGATGCGAGATATACATCTACGGTATCCCGCTGTTATCGTGAAGCTCTCGATTCCTATTGTGATGGTTCGTACACAATTGAAAAAGCAAGGTCCTGGAAAGAAGAGCTGTCTTCGGTCTTTAACCGTGGCTTTTCCACAGGGTTCTACTTCGGGGTACCCGGTCCTGATGGTATTTCCATCGAATCTGATATGAACGTATCAACTACCAAAAGACATGCTGTAGGGGTGATTACCAATTATTTCAGGAAGAGCGGGGCGGCGGAAGTAAAGCTTCTCGAAACGGGTATCGCTGTTGGGGACCACATTATCATCGAAGGCAAAAGCACATACTTTGAACAGGCTGTCACTGAGATAAGGTCGGATGAAGGTCCTGTCCTATCTGCATCCTCGGGGGATGTCGTGGGAATTGCTGTCAAGGATAAGGTGCGTGAAAATGACAGAGTCTACAGGTTGGAGATCCCGGACTGAATCCTTTTTTTCAAAACATTTATAATCTTTAATATATTTATACTTATTAATATTTCCATTTGAATTATCGGGGTGTAAAGATATGGATGAATTTATGCAGGTAGCAATAGATGAAGCGAGATCGGGACTTAACAGTGGTGGAATTCCCATTGGTTCGGTTCTTGTAAGGGATGATCTGATTATTGGCAAGGGTCACAATTTACGTGTCCAACAGGATGATCCAATGGCACATGCTGAAATTTCATGCCTCAGGGATGCCGGACGGGTTGGGAACTATCGCGATTCAATTCTTTATTCCACTTTGATGCCCTGCTATCTTTGTGCCGGTGCTGTGGTACAATTTGGCATAAAAAAGGTAATTGTTGGCGAATCCAGGACCTTCTCAGGAGCAAGGGAATTTATGGAATCCCATGGAGTTGAAGTGGTCGACCTTGACCTTGATGAATGTGTAGCAATGATGGATGATTTTATCAGTAAAGATCCGGAACTCTGGAACGAAGATATTGGAAAATGATCTTAACATGATCTACTATGGTGTACGGTGTAGTATCCTACTCCAGAATGTCATTTCGTGGATCCGTTTCGCAGAGATCTATCGCAGAGATCTATCGCAGAGATCTATCGCAGAGATCTATCGCAGTGATCATGCTGAAATTTAAAATGGCTGCAAACGAATAAATATCTTGCATTCTATTTTTGAATGATCACAGTCAATAGCTCCTGATATTTCTATCAGAAAATGTATAGTCGTTGTTTCAACCAATTTTTTAGTAATGTAGGATGAGTATTATATGGCAGCCCCAATTGCAGAAGAACTTGCAAAAAAGCAGCAAGCAATAAGTGTTGCAGAATTCTTTGAGAAGAACCGGCAGATCCTTGGTTTTGACTCTGCTCCGCGTAGTCTGATAACTACCGTAAAAGAAGCAGTGGACAATTCCCTTGATGCATGTGAGGAAGCAGAGATCCTTCCTGATATATTGCTTCATATCGAGCGTGTCGGAAAGGATAATGTAAGTGTGATAGTAGAGGACAATGGTCCTGGTATCGTTAAAGAGCAAATACCCAAGGTGTTTGCCAAGTTGCTCTACGGCTCACGTTTCCATGCACTGAAACAAAGCCGGGGGCAACAGGGTATTGGTATTTCAGCTTCTGTCCTCTATGCACAGTTGACATCAGGTCATCCAACAAGTGTCATTTCCAAGATCGGTCCTGATTCCCCTGCGCATCACTATGAAGTAATGATAAATACCAGTACCAATGACCCTGAGATCCTTCTTGATGAGGTGATCGACTGGGATAGGCCGCATGGTACTCGTGTGGAGCTGGAAATGGAAGCGTCTTATGTAAAGGGACGCAGACAGTCCATCTATGAATACCTGAAAGCAACTGCTATCGTAAATCCTCATGCACGGCTCACTTTGATAGAGCCGGATGGCAATGAGGTCATCTTTGAAAGGGCTACTGACAAGCTTCCAATTCCTGCAAAGGAAATATTGCCGCATCCTCATGGAATTGAGCTTGGTACTCTCATGAAGATGCTGCGCTATACCGATCGCCAGAAATTAGCTCCGTTCTTACGCTATTCGTTCTCAAAGATAGGTCTGCTTACAGCCGAGGAAATCTGCAAGGCAGCCGGACTTGATACTGAGATGTTGCCTTCGGAGCTTACTAGGGACCAGACGAAGAAATTGCTGGATGCCTTCAAAAAAGTGAAGATAATGGCTCCTCCGACGGATTGTCTCTCTCCCATCGGTGAAGAACTCATATACAAAGGTCTTGAAAAAGAGTTCAATGTCGATTTTATTGCCACGACCACCCGTAGCCCTTCTGTCTTTTCAGGCAATCCTTTCGTTGTGGAGGTTGGTATCGCATACGGTGGCGTTCTCCAGAAAGATGATCGCATTGATATCATGAGATTTGCAAACCGTGTTCCCTTGCTGTATCAGCAGGGTGGATGCGCCTCGACCCATGCTGTCGAGGGGATCAAGTGGAAACAGTATGGTCTGAATCAGCCCGGAGGTGGAATGCCCTCAGGTCCGGTGGTTCTGCTTGTCCATGTGGCTTCTACGAACGTACCGTTCACATCAGAATCCAAGGATGCCATTGCTGATATTCCTGAGATAAGGGATGAGGTGGAGCTTGCAATTAAAGAGGTCTCGAGGAAGATGAACCGTTATCTGAATCGACAGGTCTCACTTAAGAAAAGGCGTGAGAAGGAGGTCATCATCACTAAGGTATTGCCTAAGATGGCCCAGAAACTTGCGGATACCCTTGAGCGTGATCTCCCTGACATCAATCCGGTGGTTGCAAAGGTAATGGGGAATCTTCTTGTTATGCGCAATGTGGAACACGGGGCTAACGGAGATGCAGCGGTCACAATAAAGGTGAAGAACTTTGGCAGTAAGCTTACGGAGTTCAAGTTGCACGATATGCTTCCTTATGAGATAGGTGATGTATCGCCAGAACCAAAGGTTATCTCCATGGGCAGTGATTTTGATTATGTATGGGCTATGAAGGTTTCTCCTGAAGGCTCTAAAGCGATAACATATTCGTTGAGTTCCATGAGCGAGGACGAGATAAAGAGGCTACCTCAATTGATCGTTGAAGGTCTGGATGAAGAGCTGGTCACAGGTGCGAAAGCTATCAAAGGGTTGATCTGAAATGGTAGATACTATTAATTCCAATTACACAGAGCAGAAAAAACAGAACGACCATCTGGCAAAGAACAGGCTGATGGGCTTAGCAGAGGGGCTGTACGACCAGTTCATTGATGAGATAGTTCCGAATGTGGCTATATCCAGTCGTACCAAGAACAATATCGAATACAGTAATGAGAGTGATGTTTGGGTATATGGCGATAAGGAAACCCAAAGGACCGCAAAAACGGTCAAAGGGGCTTTCCAGTTGCTTAAGACCGTACATTCCATTGATTTCCTTGTGAAGAACCATCTGGCACAGGACCGTGGTTCGACCTTAAGGGAGCTGTATTATATCTCCGAGAACTGGGATATTGCTAAATTCCGTGAGCAGGCGGAGAGCAATCGCCTTATTGAAGACCTTGAGATCATCACAGCCCTTCAGAGGGAATATTTCCATATGCGTCCTGAAGAAGATGGTGCTACCATGTTCGGTCCGATAAGGATACGAGAGGAGACCAAACGTGGCTCCCGTATCATACACTGTCAGGAAGATATCGGTGAAAGTGGTTATCAGATCCCGTTCAATGTGGAGAACATCGAGTTCCTTGACCACGATGCCAAGTTCATCATTGCCATAGAGACTGGTGGTATGTATGCAAGGCTTATTGAGAACGGCTTCGATGAGAAATACAATGCTATCCTCGTGCACCTGAAAGGACAGCCTGCAAGGTCAACTCGCCGTCTTATCAAAAGGATGAACGAGGAGCTTGGAATTCCTGTTGTTGTTTTCACTGATGGTGATCCCTGGTCTTACAGGATCTTCGCTTCAGTTGCATACGGTGCTATCAAGAGTGCCCACCTTTCAGAGTTCATGGCAACCCCTGCTGCAAAGTTCATTGGTGTTCAGCCGACGGATATCGTTGAGTATGAGCTTTCAACAGATAAGCTGACAGACAAGGATGTGGATGCGCTTAGAAGTGAACTTACAGACCCGAGGTTCGCAAATGACTACTGGAAAGAGCAGATCAGCTTACAGCTTAGTATCAAGAAAAAGGCGGAACAACAAGCTTTTGCTGGAAAAGGTCTGGACTTTGTAACTGATACGTACCTGCCGAACAGGTTGAGTGAGATGGATATTATATGATCCTCTCACACTTTTTTTTAAATAATTAGGTATGTGATTTTCCTCAAATTTACTAAAACACAATTTTGACATACTTGTCAATTTTGTGTATCAATACAGAAAACGGCGAACTGGGAAAAGAATATATCAAATATGCCTAATTTATTGCTTAGGTGGGGATGAACATTAAATACATCAAAAATCTCAGCAATATAGAATTTTTCAAAATAATACTAGTACTGTTCCTAATTAGCTCGATGCTGTTTGTAGGGGGATGTATCGATTCAAAAGAACCCAATCAGCAGATCGGTGAATTGAATTTTATTCTGGTGCCTGAAAAGACACGGGTGCAGGAAGGTGAAACTTTCAACATTCACTTGATGTTAACAAACGTTGGTAACAAAACTATCAATGTGTGGAAGATGGAAGAACAAGTGAGCTATGATATTAATTTCTTATTTCCAAATGGTTCAAAAGTACCCTATGAATGTGGAGTAATTTCAAGAGTGCATTTAAATAATGATGATCTTGTTGAACTCCATCCTGGTCAATCTCTTAATGCTACCTTTAATTCAAAGTGTTGGAATCTGGGTAATGGTGAGTATATACTCAATGCCGTATATCACACTTCAATGGGTGACTCAATTACAAAACCATATTGGATTGGCATGGCAGAATCCAATAACTTCACCATAGATGTCGTAAATGGGGAAGATCCCATTAAATTGGCAGTTGAAGATGTCGATAGTGCTACAGGAAAAATAAATATTGCTGTAAGTGGCGAACTTGAATTCTGAAGCTATGAAGATCTGAGAGATCGGTCTGATATAATTCTAATAGGTACGGTCAAGGGGATATTTCCAAGTAAATGGAACACTGCTGACGGAACGAGGCCAACCGATGATATCTATGATCTGGGTTGGCATGATGTTCTCTATACTGATGTCATAATCAGTGTGGATGGCTATCTCAAAAATCCATTGCCCGAAAAAGAAGTTATAGTTAGGATACAGGGTGGCAGTGACGATTATGTTTCCATAGATGTGGAGGATGAATCTTCCTTTTCTCCCGGAGAAAGGGTTTTCCTTTATCTGAATAATGACACATGGGCTGATACCAAAGACTTTGGTCCGGAACACTTTGTGGTCACTGGTGCTTCACAGGGCAAATTTACGCTGACAGATAATGGACGAGTTACTCAGTTCGCTAGATCCCTTACTTTGGACGAACTTCTGGAGATTATCTGATCGATGTAATATTAACAGGATGAAATTATATGTTTTCATCCAGTTATATTTCATCTATATATGCTGATCAGTAGGGGTTAACTTATTCTGTCGGTACTATGACCGCGTGAGTTTCCCTTAAAAAGATGTAACAAATAATGTATCAGAAAAAAGTAGAGGTGTTAGAGTGTCCTGCCTTTCAGGATCTTCTCTATGACCGGCTTGTTCTGAAGACCGTCTGTCATCCTTGCTTTGTCTATCCACATATCAGAAGCGGACTGTAATCCTGCTGATTTGTGTGGCATATACTCGATACCATCAAGGGCAGGTAGCTCATTGCTTAAGGATGGTGGTGTGTGAAGTCCAAAGCTCGTTTCCCCGACATTGTGGAGCATTTCCTTGGTTTTGATATCAGGGTTTTTTGCTGTTGATTCCTTTTCTTCCATGAGTGTGGATTGGTTTGCTAAGTACTAAAACGTTTCTCAATGGGATGACAAGTTATATGTAATCCATTAAATCTAATACACACAAAAACCATTATTCCCAAAAGGAGACTAACTTATTGACAACTGTTCTCGGTATAGAAGGCACAGCCTGGAATTTAAGCGCAGCAATTGTTGACGAAGATGATGTTATCGCAGAGGTGACTGAGACATATCGGCCAAAGACCGGAGGTATTCATCCAAGGGAAGCTGCACAGCATCATGCTTTGCATGCATCCAATGTTATTGAAAGATTACTGAAGGAATATCGGGATAAAGGTCATTCTCCTGAAAATATAGATGCTATTGCATTCTCACAGGGACCTGGATTGGGGGCATGTCTGAGGACGGTTGCGACATCGGCAAGGGCACTGGCATTGTCACTGGATGTTCCGCTTGTGGGTGTGAACCACTGTATCGGGCATGTTGAGATCGGTCGATGGAAAACACCGGCAGTTGATCCTGTGGTGCTTTATGTCAGTGGCGGGAATTCGCAGGTGCTTGCTCACAGGGCTGGAAAGTATAGGATATTCGGGGAAACCCTTGATATCGGCATAGGTAATGCCCTTGATAAATTTGCAAGGGGTGCAGGGCTGACCCATCCGGGAGGTCCCAAGGTGGAAGAGTATGCCAGGAAAGCTACGAATTATGTGAAAATGCCATATGTTGTAAAGGGTATGGATTTCTCATTTTCAGGGCTATCCACTGCTGCAACGGATTCTTTGAAGGACAACTCTCTTGAAGATGTCTGTTATTCTTTCCAGGAGAATGCTTTTGCAATGCTTGTGGAGGTTACCGAGCGTGCATTGGCCCATACCGGTAAGAGTGAAGTGCTTCTTGCAGGAGGTGTGGGTGCGAACATGCGGCTTCGCGAAATGCTCAATGTCATGTGTGAGGACAGAGGTGCAAGCTTCTACGTGCCTGAAAAACGTTTCATGGGTGACAATGGTGCCATGATAGCTTATACAGGTCTGTTGATGTTCAATTCAGGGACCACTTTACCGATCGAAAGTTCTCATGTGGACCCGAGCTTCAGGCCGGATACTGTCGATGTTACCTGGATAATCGATGAAAAGGAGGTTCTGTGATGTATCTTCAAAGCGGGGCTGAAGCGGTGGTTTCCCTTAAAGACGGTTATGTCATCAAGGACCGAATCCCTAAAAGATACCGGGTTGCGGAACTGGACGAGAGGATACGCAAGGAAAGGACGCGTGCAGAAGCCCGGTTGATGTCAGATGCAAGGCGTTGTGGGGTGGCCACACCTATAATACATGATATTTATGATTTTACCATCGAAATGGAATATATCGATGGCAAGCCTGTAAAATATGTTATTGATGAAACGATGTGTAAGCTTATGGGCAAGCTTATCGGAAGGCTTCACAGTGGTGGTATAATCCATGGTGATCTGACAACTTCCAATATGATCTACAGTGATGATCGTATCTACCTGATCGATTTCGGGCTTGCATATGTGGATGGTTCGGTGGAGTCGAGAGGTGTTGATATCCATGTTCTGTTCCAGACACTTGAGAGCACACATAAGGATCATGAAGAATTGATAAAAGCCTTCAGTCGTGGTTACAGGATAACCCTTGATATGGCGGATGAAGTGCTTGATAGAGTTAAAGAGATTGAAAAGAGGGGTCGTTATGCGTGAAATGGTATTTGTGACAGGAAATAAAGGTAAATTCGGTGAGGCAAAAGAGATACTTGCAGCCAAGGATATTGAACTTATACAGAATAAGGATGGATATCCTGAACTTCAGGAAGATGAACTTGAACCTATAGCTGCATATGGTGCAAAATACTGTGCTGAAAAGTTAAAACATCCTGTGATGGTGGATGATTCGGGTCTTTTCATCAACGCACTGAATGGCTTTCCGGGTCCTTATTCCGCATTCGTGGAAGAAAATCTTGGTAACCAGAGGATCTTAAAGCTCATGGAAGATGAGTCTGACCGGAGCGCTGTTTTTAAGTCGGTCATCGGCTATTGCGAACCCGGGGGAGAACCTGTAACCTTTACTGGCACTGTCGAAGGTGAGATCGCCTACGAAGAGCGTGGAAGTGGGGGATTTGGATACGATCCTATCTTCGAATATAATGGAAAGACATTCGGTGAGCTTGGTACCGAGGTGAAAAATAAAATGTCACATCGCCGAAATGCACTGGATAAGTTCTTCGCCTGGCTTGACTGAACACAAGATACTGCAATTGTTAGGTGGATGATATGAACTCTCTTCAACGGTTCTTAGCTGACACTCGGGGTGTTGACACTATACCATTGAAGATGGTGTTCTATCTCTCAATTGCAAGCATGATAATCCTGATGACCGCGTTTTCGTGGAACAACATTTCTCCTGTGGTCGATGATGCTCACGTGGACAAACAACTCGAGGATGTTGCACTTGGGATATCATCTATTCAGAATGGATATGCCAGGGACATCTCAAGTAATGATGTTGAAGGCAGTATGGGTGTCCTTGACCTTTCATTGCCAGAACATGTGGATTATGTCTCATTCGGTGTCGATCCCGATCCGGATATGGATGGTAATCTGACGAATACGGAATGGGCTGTGGAAAATAATAACATTCTTTGTAGCTATTCCGAAGGTTTCAAAACACGTGTTCATATCGATGGTGACACGATAGAGTTCAGGAAAGGGATCTCCAATGGCGGAGATGTTTGGGTCATTGATGATGACGGCTCTGCTTTAGGTCATGACAAGGGTGTCGTGCTCGAAGGTCCGATCTCAGGAGAATTCGTATTTGAACTTGTGTTCGTAGAGGGTGAGGGCAAATACACCCTCAGCCATTTTTAAAAACCGTTTTACTCGATAAAACGCACAGAGTTCTCAAGTACTTTCTTTGCCTGTGACTCAGTTAGTCCTGCACCCATGGCTATCTTGAGTGCAGTCTCTTTTGTGATGAGATTTTCCGGACTGTGGGTGTCCGTATTGACTACCATGGTCGCACCAACTTCTGTTCCGAGCCTTGCAACGTGTCCGTTCGTTCTGTTGTGACCGTTCCTTGCGGTTATCTCGAGGCAGGTCCCATTGTCGGCAGCCATCTGTGCTTCTTCTTCGGTTATGAAACCAGGGTGTGCAAGAATATCAACATCCTCACAGGCAATTGCTGCAGCGTTCGTACCAGGTGCAACAGGTTCCACTGGGCTCTCTCCGTGAACGACAACTATCTCTGCTCCAAGTTCCCTTGCCATCTTTGCAAGGGACGCTATCTTGTCAGGGTGTACGTGTGTTATCTCAACTCCGGGGATTATTCTGATGTCCATGACCTCTTCCATGTATTTTGCTTTCTTGATGCATGAGAGGATGTGTTCCACGTTGGTAAGATCAGCATGGTCTGTAAGCCCGATACCTCTGTATCCAAAAGTAACAGCTCTTCGTACAAGTTCACTTGGAATAAGTTCTCCGTCACTGAAAACGGTGTGTGTGTGTAGGTCGATCATGTACTCACCTGAGATTGGTATTGTATAAATTATGAATTA
>Ga0255368_10273_pt1 | contig 12649 bp, 7 predicted proteins | sample ANMaggSeSYBR01E6_FD_182094 | JGI IMG/M metagenome (GOLD analysis project Ga0255368, IMG submission 182094) | Sediment cell enrichment communities from methane seep in Santa Monica Basin, California, United Staets - ANME aggregate JGI... | ecosystem: Environmental > Aquatic > Marine > Cold seeps >...
GATGGAAGAACCAGGTATATCAATGCCGAACATACCATACTTCCCGGGGTCATATACAGCATCACCGAAGATCCGGGAACCAAGAATCTCTTGTTGGCCACCAACAAAGGGGTCTTTATGTTTGACCCAACGAGGGAGCATATTACCCAATTGAGTGATAAGGATTGTTATTCCCTCTATATAGATGTCAACGACAGTATCTGGATATCCACCAGGGATGGCCTCACCATCACTCATCTCTCCGACTTGATTGATAATCGGCGAAACACCACCTTTCATAATCTGAACGACAGACTTCACTTTCCTGTCAATATCATCTCAGATATCACCACCAATAAATTTGGCTCCGTCTGGCTGGTGACCGACTCAAAGATTATGCAGGTTATCTCTACCGACCAGGAACCGGTTATTTATGAGCAGGAGATCGGAATTAAAAATAATAAGATTCTCTCCTTCCTGATCGATAATGAAGACAATATCTGGATCGGCTTTTCGGGTGGATTACAGCGTCTCACCAATCGCAAGGGATTAAGGAATTTTTATCCCGGCACCATCAACAGCTACATCTACTCTGTTTTTCAGGATAATCAGCAGCGGCTGTGGATCACATCAGACAACGGATCATTTTACTTCCATGATAACCAACTGGTGAATTTTACACCCAGAATAGGATCTGACAATACCAAATTCACAGGAACCCTCCTGCCCAATCAAAATATTTTACTGGCCAATAATGAAGGGTTGTTCGAGGTAAATAGCAGGTCACTTGAGATCGTCAGACACAAACCCTTCACACAAATTGCACACAGTGTGGAGAACATTTTTGTGACATCCAAAGGTGAAATATTCCTGCTCACAGGCATCAATGGAATCATCTACTACTTCCCCGACTTCTACTCCCGGCCACAGGAGCTGAAAAATAAATTTACTGCCAATGTTTTTCAGCTTATTGAGCTGAACGGAAAGGTGGTTGGAGGAAACAATACAGGTTTTGTCTCCTTTAACGGGGAGCAATTTGAACTGCTGCAGAAGACCGAATGTACTATATGGTCGCTCCATATGGAAGGAGAGAATATTTGGGTAGGTACCGATTGCGGTATTGGTCTTGTAAAAGATAGTCGTTTCGAACAGATGGAGCTTACTAACTTCGACCGCGAGATGATGATCAAATCGATTCTGCCGGCTAAAAACAGAAATTACCTCTGGCTGGGGACCAATAAAGGATTCAGCTACTTCAACACCGAAAACCAGGAGTTTGAGTTTACGATCAATACCAAAGATGGATTGAGTGGGGGCGAAATCACACCAGGCGGACTCTTTATGGACATCAATGATCTGCTCTGGGTAGGAACATACCATGGGATCTCCAATTTCAATATCCGGGCCAAATCGACACAGAACTTCGCCCCGGTCTGCTATATCGAAAAGATGTTTCTCAACGGGGAGCGCATACAGCCCGAAAAAGGAAGGGATTTTTTGCACAATGAAAACAATTTCATATTCGAAATCAGTGCCCTCTCCTTTTCAGATGAAACTTCCGTAGAATATGAATATTACCTGAGGGGAACTGGAAATAAATACTCCTCCTACCGCAGGGGCAATGAATACAAGGCCTATTACAACAACCTTCCTCCCGGTAAATATGAATTCATTTATAAAGCAAAAGGCAAAAACAACATCTGGGGCTATACCGAAAATTTTGATTTTACCATTCACAAAGCATGGTACAATACATGGGTTTTCCGAATCCTGATAATCTTTCTCTTTATATCAGCGACCTACCTGCTCTATATTATCAGGATCAGGACTATCAAAGCCCAGAAGGACAGACTGGAACAGCAGGTCAGGGAGCGGACCCATGAGTTGGAAGTAGCCAACACTGAGATTGAGGCCCAGCGTGATTTTGCAAGATTCCAGCGCGATCAGATTGCCCAGCAACAGAAATCTATCATGGACAGTATTCAATATGCTCAGACCATACAGAATTCTCTGCTTCCCTCCACACATATCCTGAAAGCAGAACTCCCCGAACACTTTATCCTGTTTAAGCCACGTGATATTGTTAGTGGTGACTTTTACTGGTTCAGTGAACATGAGAACCATTACTATATTTCTGCAGCCGACTGTACCGGTCATGGTGTTCCCGGTGCCTTTATGAGCATGCTTGGCATGGCCCTGATGAATGAAATTGTCAATAAGCATCCTGACATTGATCCCGACAGCCTGCTCAATGAATTACGCAGTCAGATTATTGAAACGCTGCACCAGAAAGGCGATCCCGGTGCAGCCAAAGATGGAATGGATATGGTGGTATGCAAAGTTGACAGGCAAAATAACCGGATGCTTTTTGCTGGTGCCAACAACCCCCTCTACCTGGTAAGGAACGGGGAACTGACGGAATATAAGACAGATAAAATGCCGGTAAGTGTCCATTTAGTAATGCATCCCTTTACCAGTCACGAAATCAGCCTGAAACCAGGCGATAATGTATATCTCTTTTCGGATGGGTATGCGGACCAGTTTGGCGGACCCAATGGCAAAAAGTTCAAATACATTCCATTTAAAAATTTACTCTCTTCTATCTCTGAAAAAAAGATGCATAAGCAAGGGCTACAGCTGGACAGAGAATTTGAACAGTGGAAGGGAGATTTGGATCAGATTGACGATGTGGTAGTCATTGGTCTGAAATTCTGAACCTGCCCCTGTAACTTTCTGCCGGGTGGTTCCGTCTTACCACCATGAATCAACAAAACCAGATAATATGAAGCAGATCGTTTTACTATGGATTGCATCGATCATGATGCTCCCACTCACTGCACAACAGGTGGATACCATCCCTGAAGCTACCGAAGCTATAGAAGTGCCGGCTGTGGAAGAAGCCCCAATTGTGGAAGAGGCCCCAGTTGTGGAAGAGGCCCCTGAGACTCCTGATGTTGGAGACACTCTCAATGTGATGGGGAAAATAGAGATAATAGAGACTCCGGAAAATACCAGGGTCACCCTGGGAGAAAATGAAGTATTTATCGTTGAGGAGAATGGCGATACAGTCAGGGTGGTACTTGGTTCGCGTGGAATCAGCATTGTGGAAGGAGAGGATGGAACAGAGGTCAAAGTAATAGAGATGGACGACCTTCCCGAAAAAACATACAAGAACAAGAAAAAAAGATTCAAGCCACACTTTGCCGGACTGGAATTGGGACTGAACAATTTTGTGACTCCTGATTTCTCTATGACACTGCCGCAAGATGAGGCCTATATGGACCTGAACACAGGGAAATCATGGAACTGGAACCTGAATATTTTCGATTATGGTTTTGGCCTGGGTTCCGACTATGTGGGTATTGTATCCGGACTCGGTTTTGAATTTATCAACTACAATTTTGACGGTCAGAACAGCATACAAAAAGATCCGGGAACCGGAGAGATCATCGAATATGTTCCTGATTATGCAGGGAATATCACCAAGTCGAAACTCAATATGACCTATATCTATGCACCCCTGCTACTGGAATTCCAGATACCCGCGGGAAGAAAAAGGATTCATATCTCAGGTGGAGTTATCGGTGGGGTTAAGCTCTGGTCAAATACCAAAATGAAATATACCATCTCCGGTGAGAAGTCCAAGGAGAAAGCCAAGGGTGACTATAACCTCGCCCCTCTGCGCTGGGGATTTACAGCCAGGGTAGGTTACAGGGCATTGAATGTCTTTGCCAACTACTATATGACGCCCCTGTTCAAGGAAAATCTCGGCCCGGAGCTCTATCCGTTCACTGTCGGACTGGCACTGATCCCCTGGTAAAAAATACAATCCTTTACCGTCAAGCCGGCCGGACTCGGGTAATTCCCGTACCGGCCGGCTCTTTTTTTGGGTTGTGGGCTTTCCTAAAATATTAACTTTGCCATATAACCAAATATCCAACCCATGAGACTGCTATTGATCAGCAATTCAACCAATGCAGGTGAAGCCTACCTTGATTATCCAAAACAGAACATCCGGGATTTCCTCGGCAAAGAACCTCTCAATTGCCTCTTCCTTCCCTATGCAGGTGTAACCATTAATTTTGACGATTATGAAGCACGTGTAAAGGAACGTTTTGCCGAAATAGGACACGATGTTACATCCATTCACCATGCTTCCGACCCTGTCGCAGCAGTAAACAAAGCTGAAGCAATTGTGGTGGGCGGTGGAAACACATTTCAGTTGATTAAAATGATACAGGAGTATGGGTTGATCGGGCCGGTACAGGAGAAGGTGCTGGAAGGGACACCATATGTAGGATGGAGTGCAGGAAGCAACGTCACCTGCCCATCCATCAGAACTACCAATGATATGCCGATCCTGGAGCCAAAGAGTTTCAACGCATTTAACCTGGTTCCATTTCAGATCAATCCACACTACACCGATCTGAATCCCCCGGGACATGCCGGTGAAACCAGGGAGGATCGCATCATGGAATACCTGGCTGCCAACCCTGGAGATACGGTCCTTGGCCTGAGGGAAGGGTGTATGTTCACCGTAGAAGAGAAACAGATGAGATTGACCGGAAACAGGCCGGTAAGGTTATTCCGATTCAACGAAACTCCAATTGAACTTGACCACACACATGATTTCAGTGAATTCCTGAAATAGAGATGAAACAGAGGCTAAGGATCGTACTTGAATACCTGTCGGCATTTGTGTTGATCATCATGCTGCTGCTGACCATTGCCAGTGTGGTAGTGGTTAAATTTTACGGGGAGGATCTCAAGGTCTACGTGATGGAGCAAATTAACCATCGCCTCGACAGTAAAGTGGATGTGGAAGAGATCACAGTGAAGGTATTTCAGAAATTTCCCAATACCTCAATCCACCTGAAAAATGTGACCATCTGGTCCAGTCACAATTTTAATACCCAAAATTTTATCGGTCCCGGTGCAGACACTCTTTTATGTGCGAAAGATGTCAATGTCAGTTTTAATCTTCTTGGATTGATCCGGAAAAAATACAATATCCGGCAGTTGGAGATTAAAGAGGGAATTCTGCACCTATACACAGACCTTGAGGGAGAGGTGAACTATCAGATATTTTCGGGTGGTCGCGGGGAGCAGAAAGAGGCCTCCCCGGTGAACCTGTCAAACCTTAAAATCATTGATTTTTCCCTGGTTCTTCATAACCAGGCCAAACAGCTTGTCTCCACGGGAACCCTGAAGCGTATCGACCTCAATGGAAGGTTCTCCAAACGCAATACGCAGCTCAGAGGTGCGTTTACAGGATGGCTTGGTGAGATATCAAATAAAGAGATTCTCTATGCTTCCAACAGAGAGATTGAAGCGGAACTGAACCTGGATGTCCGGGACTCCCTCTATACTATCAAATCGGGACACCTTCAACTGGACCGAATAGTAGCTGATATGGATGGTCAATTTATTGTTCACCAAGGAGAGGGCGTTGAGTTGGACCTGTTTGCTACTGCAAGGGATCTTGAATTACACGAAGTGCTCGACCTGTTGCCCAGTGAAATAAGCAACCCGCTTCAGGGGATCAAAGGAAGCGGTATCCTTCAACTCTACTCCAGAATCACAGGACTGGTCAGTTCAACCCTGACGCCAAAGATTGAAGCCGATTTTCAAACTTCAAATGCGAATTTATCCTGGGACAGGTTGCCCTTCTCCGTCAAAAACCTGAACCTGAACGGAACCTATTCAAATGGGGGTGAATTTAATCCGGTTACCACCTCCTTGATCATTGAATCACTCAATGCCGTTATTGGCACTGACCACCTCTCCCTGAATGGTCGGATCCACAACTTTTATGACCCCGATTTTTCCTTTAAACTCAAAGGAGATATTCATCCGGAGCAGTGGATTGGATGGTATAACCAAATCTCTCTTCATCAATCACAGGGTACAATTTTTAGCGATGTAACAGTATCGGGTTCATATGACAGACTCAAACCAAAGGGTCAAAAATTTCTGACCTTTGATTTTGCCGGGGGACTATCCATGGAGGATGTGATGGTTCGGATTCACAAAGAGGATATTCCCTTCACCAATCTGAATGGCACGATTCATATTGAAAATGATTTCTGGGAACCCTCCCTTTCCGGATCATTTGGAAAAAGTGATTTTAATTTTTCGGGTTCGGGTCTGAACCTGATCTCTTTCCTGCTGAAAAAGAAGGAGCCCCTGGTGGCATCCGCAACCCTGCGTACCAACCGGTTTGACCTTCAGAAGATCATTAATAATTTTTCCAGAACCGACAAAGAGGGAAACAGATCCATTTTCTTTCCTGACAGGCTCAATCTGAAACTGGACTTTGTGATCGATGAGTTTTTGATGCAGCGTTTTGAAGCCAGCAATGTAAGAGGAGTTGCCACTTACGATTCGCCCATTTTGATGGTCGACTCACTGACCATGCAAACCATGGATGGGACCCTTACCGGAGACTATGGAATGGCGCAGGATCGGGCGGGAGATATCTTTGTCAATGTCAATTCAACACTCTACAACCTGGACATTCAAAAACTCTTCTATTCATTAAACAACTTCAGGCAGAACCAACTTACCGATGAACACCTGAAAGGAACCATTTCAGGTAACTGTATGTTTTCCTCCAGTTTTGATTCCTCTTTCTCCATCATGAAGGAATCTATTCTCAGTGAGAACAGTGTAACTATTAGAGATGGTGAGCTAAACAGCTTCTCCCCTATTTTGGCGCTCTCCAGGTTTATCGAGGTGGAGGAGCTCCGGAACATCCAGTTTGAGACATTAGAAAATAACATCCTGATCAAGAAGGGACAGGTCATCATCCCCTCAATGGATATCCACACCAATGCACTGAACATGTCAGCCTCCGGAATCCATGGATTCAATAACCATTACGACTACCGTCTCAGGCTCAAATTGTCTGAGCTACTCTATAGCAAAGCACGAGGTGTAAGAAACAGTGAATTCAATATTGCTGATGATGATTCCGATACAAGGGTCCTTTTTCTGAAGATTATCAACGACGGTTCAGGAGCCCAGGTAGAGATGGACCGGGAAAAGACTGCTGAGAAGATCCGGAATGATCTGAACCAGGAAAAAACAGAACTAAAGTTAATCCTGAACGAAGAGCTTGGACTCTTTAAACATGATGAAACAGTTGTTGAAGCAGAAGATTCACGGAAAAAGCGTGATGAATCCTTTATATTTGAATTTTCAGAAGAACCTGACAGTGCCAGGGTGGATAAGAAGATTGAGAAAGGGCGCTGGCGCAAAAAAAGGGTGAAAAAAGAGACCGATCAGAATAAACCTGCTGTTGAATTCGTTATTGATGAATAACCGTGAAAAGCCACAATAAGTTAGACATATACAGTAAAAGGCAGCGTTGGAAGCATATTCTTTTTCTATCCGCTGTCCTTATCGGTGTGGGTTCGCTCCTGTATACCAACCGGGTGATAAACCATATTGAAATTACAGAAAGGCGGAAAATGGAGTTGTGGGCCGAAGCTGTGCGTATTGTAAATAGTGCGGACCTTGAGACTGAATTGGCCTTCCCCTTCCATGTTATTGAAAATAATACCCATATTCCGGTGATCCTTACCGATGCTGAAGGTGAGATATTGAGCCATAAGAACCTGGATTCCTTAAAAGCTGAAAATCCCAAGTACCTCTACAGACAGCTGCGGCACGCACGGGAGGAGAATGACTCTCTGGTAATCAACCTGGGTCCCAGCGATTATCAGCTCCTTTTTTACCGCGATTCATTCCTGCTCCGTCAGCTGATTTTCTTTCCCTATGTTCAACTGGGGGTGATCATTTTGTTTATCCTGGTTTCATATATTGCTTTCAGTGTTTCAAGAAAGGCAGAACAAAACGAAGTGTGGACCGGGTTATTTAAAGAGACGGCCCACCAGCTGGGAACACCTATCTCTTCGCTAATAGCGTGGATGGAGCTCCTGAAGGAATCGGATCTGGATCCCTCCATGATCAGTGATATGCAAAAAGATACATCCAGGCTGGAGAAGATCACCGACAGGTTTTCAAAAATCGGCTCCAGACCCGCAATCAAAGATTCAAACCTCTCTTCAATCCTGATAGAGAGCCTGAACTACATCAAAATTCGGGGACCAAAAAGTATTGAATATCTCCTGGACCTGCCTGCTAAACCGATCACCATCAGACTCAATGAAACCCTGTTTGAATGGGTTATTGAAAACCTTTTAAAAAATGCCATCGATGCCATCAAGGAAGATGGCCGGGTCATCCTGCATGCCGTAGAGATAGAGAATAGTGTAATAGTTGATGTAGAGGATACTGGCAAGGGAATTGCCAAATCGAGGTTCCGAACCATTTTCAAGCCAGGTTATACCACCAAGAAGCGTGGATGGGGATTGGGTCTGTCGCTATCTAAACGCATTATAGAATCTTATCATGATGGAAAAATCTTTGTACTCTCATCAGATGCACATGATTCCACCATTGTCCGGATCATTCTGAACAAAACAGGAACTCAGGATCGGGATACCAGTTTATAAACTTTATCTGAGCGCCTTATCACCTGATCAACCGGTAGTGAACATCTCTCTCCCTTGTTGGCGGTCTGACAGCTTATCTCATTTATCCTCAATTCTTTAACAATTGCTTCAACGGCGCCTGTAGTAGGCCCGATAAACACAATCGAATCTCCCACCTTCAGACTACCCGTTTCAATAGCCACTTCAGCCACTCCGATCCGGTCAAAATAGTTGGTCCCTTTACCAATATAGACTTTTTTAAGGGTAGCCCTGGAACCATATTTTTCACTCCATTCACCCAGTCGTTGCCCCAGGTAATATCCATCCCAGAATCCTCTGTTAAAGACGGAAGCAAGGCGGGCATCCCAACCATCAATCTTCTCTCTTGAGAAGGATCCATCCACATAGGCGTGAATAGCCTCATCATAACACGACACTACCGTCTTTACATATTCGGCCGGTCGCGCCCTCCCCTCAATCTTCAATATCGATACACCCGCATCCAGAAGCTTATTCAGAAAATGGATGGTTTTCAAATCTTTAGGCGACATGATATACTCATTGTCGATATCCAGCTCTACCTCCCGTTCCTTATCAGTAACAGTATATCCACGGCGACACACCTGGTAACAATTTCCTCTGTTTGCAGACTGATTGTGCTCGTGCAGACTCAGGTAACACTTGCCGGAAATGGCCATACAAAGAGCCCCATGTACAAACATCTCCAGTTGGATTGGATTCCCTGACGGACCTTTAATTCCTTCCAGCTCAATGGCCCCTGACATTTCCTTTACCTGCTCCAGGTTCAGCTCCCTGGCCAGTACAGCCACATCTGCAAAATTCGAATAGAACTTCAGCGTTTCAATGTTGCTGATATTCAATTGTGTGGATAGATGTACCCGGACACCCGCACTGTTGCAATATTGCAACACCGATTGGTCCGATGCGATAATGGCATCAACCCCATGCTTCAGTGCCAGATCGATGATCTTTCGCATCAGGATCAATTCATGGTTATAGACCACGGTATTGACAGTAAGGTATGATTTCATCTCCAGCTCCCTGGCCCTGGAAACAATCTGCGGAAGATCTTCTGCGGTAAAATTAGCGGAAGAACGGGCACGCATATTCAACTGCTCAATACCAAAATAGATGGCATCTGCGCCCCCTTGTCCGGCTGCAGTAAGCGATTCATAACTTCCGGCAGGAGCCAGTAACTCAAAATCCTCTCTCTTTTTCATATTTAATCAGAAGTTCTGCATTTACAACCGGGTCCACATTCCCTGATGAAAGTATTTGAAATCTTTCATGGTTTTTCTCCAGTGAGTACATATAGGCCTTATCGTAGTAGTGAAGTGTGATCATGGCCGTTTGATAGTAATCTTCCCGGCCAATGGCCTCAAGGGCCTCATGGGTTCGGTCACCCCCCAGTCTTTTTTCAATTTTCAGCACACAGGCCCTTAAAGCCTCCTGCTCATATTGTGCATAATCACCAACCAGATGTCTGGCCCTCAGTTCCCGGGAGATATCCAGGAAAATCATCTCTGATTCTCTCATTCTGGAAAAGAGTTCCCCGGGGATCACACACTTCCCCACGTTCCTGCTCTCATCTTCGATCCAGGTTACCTTTTCAGAATCGAGAGGTAAAATTTCCCGGCACAACTCATTTTCATACTGTTCCGTAGTGGGCTGATCAAGCTCCCCAAGTGCGCCAAATGCAGATCCCTTATGATGTGCCAGCCCTTCCAGGTCAATCACCTGTTCACCAGTTTTTCTCATATGATGAAGAATGGCTGTTTTTCCACTACCAGTCCGACCACCGATCACCAGCAGGTTCAGCGGGAATGCCAGCACCTCCCTGACATAATTCCGATAGGATTTATAACCTCCTTCAAGCAGGTAACAGGTCATACCCACGGTTTCAAACAACCAAACCATACTTTTGCTTCGCATGCCTCCACGCCAGCAGTGAACCAGTAAAGTCCTGTTTTTCCCTGCAATACGCTCACCCTCCTTGGCCAGCTTTACCAGTTTCTCCCCTGCAAATCCAAGTCCCGCATACATAGCCGCCTCCTTGTTCACCTGTTTATAGGCCGTTCCCACCACTTTTCTTTCATGGTCATCAAAAAGGGGAATATTGATGGCATCGGGAATATGCCCCTGCTGGAATTCCGAGGGAGCACGTACATCAATCACTGGATGTTTGGCTGAAAGGGAGATAAAAGACTCTATTTTTAACAGTTCAGCCATCACAAAAGATGAAAATGGTTTACCGCTCAAGGAAATTATTCAACAGGGAGCGGCTCTCTTTCCTGACATTTTTCCCATAGGGTGAGATAGCCTGAATCAGCTTCCGAATGGGCATGGACTGAAGCCAAACTGTGCCTGTTCCACTCAGGGTAGCAAGGAAAATTCCCTCACCTCCAAAGATCATGGAGCGCAAATTCCCGGAGGTTTCAATATTAAAATCGATACCCGGTGTGTATCCTACCACGCATCCTGTATCGATCTTCAGAGTCTCATTGTTCAGTCGTCGTTCAATAACAGTTCCTCCCGCATGCATAAACGCCTTTCCATCCCCTTGAAGCTTCTGAAGAATAAATCCCTCACCTCCAACCAGTCCGCTTCCAACTCTTCGATTCAATGTAATGGAGATCTTTGTCCCTTTGGCCGCACATAAAAAACCATCTTTCTGAACAATCAGGGAGCCTCCCAGAAGGCCCAATTCTACGGGGATGATCTTTCCCGGATAGGGAGCTGCAAATGCCACCCTCTGCTTGCTCCCACCACCATTGGTAAAATGGGTTACAAACAGAGATTCACCAGTAAGAACACGGGTTCCTGCAGAGAGGAGTTTTCCCATCAGACCTTGATTGGGTTCTGATCCGTCACCCATCTTTGTATCAAAACGTATCTGGCTGTCCATATACATCATTGTTCCCGCCTCTGCAATAACAGTCTCCATGGGATCAAGTTCAATCTCAACCAGCTGGATATCATCTCCGATAATCCTGTAATTTAAATCATGTGATCGCATGACTCTAAATTGTTTTTGAAAATAGTTTGATTAATAACTGCTTAATACCCTCCACCCTTGCCGGTTTCATCAGATAATCATTCATGCCAGCCTCAAATGCAGCATTTTTTGTTTCGACTGTTTCATCGGCCGACAATGCTACAATGGGAAGGGTGTGCCCTGCTTCTCTGATCAGTTCAGCAGCCTGGTACCCGTCCATTTCAGGCATCAGCAAATCCATAAAAATCACATCGAATTTCTGCTTCTCCATCAGTTCAACTGCTTCTACTCCATTTTTAGCAATCTCGATCTCGTAACCGATGTTCTTAAAAATGGATTGAGCCACCTTCTGATTGATGAGGTTGTCTTCAGCCAACAGGATGGATAGCTCTTCTGGAAGGGCATTGATCATGGGCTCCAAAACCTTGCGGTCTTCAATACCAGGATAATTCTCATCCAGGATATCAGTAACCTCTTTGGTCTCAAAAGGCTCGATCAGGTAGTAATCTATCCCAAGCTTACGACAGGTTTTATAATTACCGGTCCTGTCGTTAGAACTTACCAGTACTATGGGATAGCGTTCGATCAGGTTACTGTTTTTCATCCCCTGGGCCAAGGCAAATCCATCCAGTTGATTTTTATCCACAAGTACAATCAGCTGGTACGCCTTCGATTTAACCTGCAGATGATGAATCACACTGTCTACAGTGCTATCCTGGTAAATCTTGGTTATCACTTTAAGACCAAACCTTTGTAGCATACGGGCCATGCTATTCCTCTCCGGATCAGACTCTTTTGTCAGTATCAACACATTGATTTCGCTGAGCCTGGCAATGCTGCTAAAATCAAATGTCTTAGGGATCCTCTCATTGGAATAGGCCTCGATGGTAAAGCTGAACTTTGATCCGGGACACTCCTCATCAATTTTGATTGTCGAGGGACTCTCCACCCAGATTTCACCATGCATCAATTCTACCAGCTGTTTGGCAATAGCTGTTCCCAGGCCGGTTCCCCCAAACTTTCGCTGTACCGATCCCCTGGCCTGCGTATAACTTCCAAAAATCTCCTTGAGCCGGTCTTTTGGAATTCCAATCCCCGTATCTTCTACTGTAAACAGAATATTTATGTGATTCTTAAAGGATTCCATCAGGGTGGC
>Ga0255368_10277_pt1 | contig 12575 bp, 14 predicted proteins | sample ANMaggSeSYBR01E6_FD_182094 | JGI IMG/M metagenome (GOLD analysis project Ga0255368, IMG submission 182094) | Sediment cell enrichment communities from methane seep in Santa Monica Basin, California, United Staets - ANME aggregate JGI... | ecosystem: Environmental > Aquatic > Marine > Cold seeps >...
ACAAACAGTTGTTGTCGCAAATGGATGTGAGTAGGGATTTAAGAAGTGTGGTTGTTTTTCCATTGGGCAAGACTGCATGAGTGAGAATTATGCCCTCGGGATGAGGTGGTTTTTTTAAACGACAGCCATCCTCTCCAGCTTCCATTTTGCTGGCTGAAGAAAGCATTTTGAGTTTCTCAAAACCTTCCATACATATATTATAGAACAATATTTCTATTAAGCAATAGGGTGAGAAAATGTATTATTGGGAAGATCAATCAACCGGGAAAAAACACAGCCCGGTTGTACCGGGTCCGGTATGTACCATCAGGGCAGGTGAAAGCTCAGAGATAAATGATTCTACGCAATTAAATTTCGCTTCGATATGGGTTTTCAGTTGCTGGATTTTTTCAGGAGCACCCGCGTGCATATATGCGATTTTGACCCTGCCGTTTGAACCAACGGATGATTCGATCACATCAGCCATTTTTGTGTATGCTCGATGTAAACCGCGGGCAACACCGAGCGCTACAATTTCACCTTCTTTCATGCTGATGATTGGTTTCAAGCTGAGCATAGAACCAACCAGGTGAACCGCTTTTCCGATCCGCCCGCCCATATACAAGTATTTCAATGTATCTGCTGTCTGCACCATGCGGGTGACAGGTATCATTTTTTTTATTTTATTCAGGATATCATCCATGGAGATGCCATCAAGCGCGCAGCGGGCAGATTCGATGGCAATCCACCCCTGACATAATGCGACATTGAGTGTATCAATCACTTCGACACGGATATCCGGAATTTTCTCCTTGATCATGGTCGCTGCTATCTGCGCTGCCTGAAAGGCCCCACTGCCTTTTGAGGTCATGTGAATACTGATGATTTTCTTTTGGCCCTCATCAGCTAGCTTCTGGTACACGTCAAGATAATCACCCGGTCCTGGATTGGCTGTTTTTGGCAGTTTGTCGGCGGTTGGCAGCCATTGAAGAAATTCATCCCGTTGAATTGTTACCAGGTCACGGAGAACATCGGTTCCTCTGTGGATGTAATAAGCCACTTCATGGATGTTCAGGTTGGAGCTGATCTTGTGCGGGATGCAGGCGGTGCTGTCAGTTACGATGGCTGCGGATGGTTTATCCATTCACTAATTATATTCTTTCATTTCTATTCAGTCAATTTTCGCAGATAAAACATGTCGGGATAAATTGATGAATGCTTTATAATAAAAGTATGCGATTGGAAAAGACATAAGGAGAAGGGGAAGTATGAAAAAAACAATAATTATTCTCTCAGTCATGGCAGTGTTTATATCAGCCTGCTCAATTTTGGAACCATTTAAGAAAGTTGAACCCACTTCGGTCCCACCAGCACCAGCTCCGACAGCGGTGCCGGATCCCTGTGCCCCAGAAAATATTATGAACGAGATCGAACCGATACAGGATCTGGTTAGTGAATTTCAGGATATTGCTTATGTGGCAAATTTCACACCTCTGGCAGAATTAACCACGCCCATTCTGGAACTGCAGGCTGTCCGTCGGAAGATGCAAAAATTGATAGTACCAGAATGTGCACAGGTATTAAAAATCGCCTCAATAAATTATATGAATTCCACTATCAACTATCTGGCATTTTTTATGGGCGGCGAATCGAAGGAAAATGTGGATGCGGGAATCCAGAACAGCCAGGTCCTCTGGCAGGTTGTATTGGGTGAATTTAACAAAGTGTTCACTGTGGCAGGTGTGATTTCTGAAGATCTGCCGGAGATCGGTAGCTCTGTGCCAACAACAACAGACACCGGAGTATTCATAAGCAATGAGGGTGCGCAGGGCGTGAATGTGCGCAGTCAGCCGGACCTTGACGGCGTGATTATTGCGTCTTTTGAACCGGGAATGCAGGCGATAGGAATTGCGCGCAATGAGGAAAGTGATTGGCTGCTGGTGAATTTGGACGGCATTATTGGTTGGGTATATTCGGAGATGGTGGTTGCGTCTGTAGATATTGCTGATCTGCCTGTTCCTGAAACCGCTGAACCGGTTGATTAAAAAGGGGTTCCTATTAACAGCAGTGATCTTTTACTGCTGTTTTTATTTAATATGAATTTTATAGAAATATTATTCAATTGGGGTATATTAATATTGAAACAAAGAATGAATAAGGAGTAAACATGCGATTCAGTGGATGGGAATTCATCATAGTTCTGGTCATTGTTCTGCTAATCTTTGGGCCTGGCCGGATTACAAAAATTGCCGGAGAAATGGGGAAAGGTATCAAGGAATTCAAGGATGGGCTTTCAGGGGAGGATGATACGGAAAAAGAAGATAAGGATTCTGAAAAGTAAATTTCAGACTTTGATATGCAATTCTTAGGAATTGGACCTTTAGAGCTGCTATTAATCGCAGTAATTGCGGTTATAGTTCTCGGTCCGAAAGGTATGGTCAGTGGGGCACGCGAAGCAGGAAAAGCCATCCGCAAAATTGTACATTCTCCTATCTGGAATGATATTGTAGATACTTCGCGCGAGATCCGTGATTTTCCTCGCAAGATTGTTCGCGAGGCAGGTATTGAGCAGGATCTGGAAGACCTGAGACGTTCAACGCAGGGAATAGCTTCGGAAATTAACCGATCGCATATCCCCAAAATAACACCTGTTGAAAATCAAACGGGCGGCAATGAAGGGGAAAATTCGGATATAACCAGAGATGAGAATGACTGAACCGCTGCCTTCCAGTTCAAAATCAAATACTGAGATGCCTTTTTGGGATCATGTGGAGGAACTACGCAAACGATTATTGATCGGTTTGATCTCTCTGGCGCTGACGACAGCGGGGAGTTTTCTTTTTACTGAGCAGCTGATCAACCTTCTGGCAAAACCGGCCGGCTCAATTGATGCCTTGCAGTCCATTGAAGTGACGGAGAATGTGTCTGTATTTATGCGCGTATCGCTGCTCAGCGGTGTCGCGATAGCAATGCCGGTCATTTTGTATGAACTGCTCGCATTTATTTTGCCAGGCTTAAAAAAGAACGAGAGGAAGTGGGTGATCCTGGCTGTTATAGCCGGGACGATCTTATTCCTAGCAGGTGCAGCGTTCGCCTATTTCATCATGCTGCCCGCATCTATATCTTTTTTGCTTGAATTCCTTGGAGTTGAAAGCAAACCAAGCTTGTCCTCATACATCAACTTCGTTACCAATCTAATATTCTGGCTCGGTATCAGCTTTCAGTTCCCGATCATTGTGTTTTCATTTGCAAAATTGGGAGTTGTATCCGTAAAAACGCTCGCAAAAGGTTGGAGATATGCGGTGGTGCTCATAGCGGTTCTGGCTGCGATGATCACGCCTACAGTCGACCCGGTTAATATGGCGCTTCTGATGGCACCTATGATACTTTTATATTTACTCAGTATCCTATTTGCATTTTTTGCCACTCGTGCCGGGAAACAAAATAAAAAAACATAAAATATTTGGCATTAAAGAAAATCTTATTTAAGAGGTGAAAAAGTAATGAAAAAAATTACGGATGATCAACGACAGCAATTATTAGCTATACAGCAGGAAGAGATCAATGGCGCACGCACATATGATCGTTTAAGTAAGATGGTTAAAGATCCGCATAACAGCGAAGTACTTAAACGCATCGCAAATGAGGAAGTGAAGCATTATCAGATCTGGAAGGGGTATACCGGGAAAGATGTCGCTCCAAATAAATGGAAGATTCGCTTTTTCTTCTGGGTGTCCAGGTTGTTTGGGTTGACATTTGGTATTCGGTTGATGGAGCTTGGAGAAGAAAAGGTTCAGGTGATATATACTGACCTGATTAAAAAAATACCGGAGGCCGAACAGGTGCTTGCGGATGAAGAAAAGCACGAGGATGAACTGCTGGAAATGATTGATGAGGAGGGGTTGAAGTACGCGGGTTCGGTTGTGCTGGGGTTAAATGATGCTCTGGTTGAGCTCACCGGCGCTCTGGCGGGATTGACATTTGCCTTCCAGAACACGCGCCTGATCGCGCTGGCAGGATTGATCACGGGTATTTCGGCTTCATTTTCAATGGCGGCATCTGAGTACTTATCCACAAAGTCTGATGAGAGTGAACAGAATCCACTTCGTTCTGCGCTTTATACTGGAGTTGCTTATATTTTTACGGTCACCATGCTCATCCTGCCGTATCTCCTGACAACCAATTATCTCATCAGCCTGGCATGGACGATCACCAATGCAATCCTTATCATTGCGGTTTTCAATTATTATATTTCAGTCGCTCGCGGTTACAACTTTCGGAAGCGCTTTCTCGAAATGTCCTCTATCAGTCTTGGGGTTGCTCTGCTTTCATTCTTAATCGGAAATATCATCAGCAGTTGGATCGGGGTCGATATCTAAATACACCACATATCAATGGAAAGCGGAGAAAAATAAGCCTGATATTCTTTGCCTAAAAATGTAATTAGTATATACCAATATAAAAGTAAAAAATGAAAATACTTGTATTTGGCGCAGGTCCTTTAGGAACCTTGCTGGCAGCGAGATTGCTGCAGGGCGGATTAGATGTTTCTCTGCTCGCTCGCGGTACTCGGTTGGCGGATCTGAAAAAACATGGTGTGGTACTAAAAAACTGGAATACCGGCAAGGTTGAATCCATTCAAGTGCCGCTTGTGGAATCATTTGGCGCTAAGGCAATATATGATCTGGTTGTGGTCGTGATGCGAAAGAACAGCGCATTGAAAATTCTCCCGCTGCTCGCTGAGAACAAGAAGGTTAAAACGTTCTTGTTTTTGATGAACAATGCTGACGGTCCTGATGTATTTGTGGACGCGCTTGGTGCAAACCGTGTGATCATGGGATTTCCGGGAGCAGCTGGTTATCGGGAAGGACATGCAATCGTCCATATAAACGGTGAACCGGAGCACCCGGCTGTTATTGTGATGGGGAAACATACTCTTGGAGAGGGATCACTTGTGGAAGAAACCATTCAAGAACTTGAAAAGGGATTGCATATACAAGTAGAAAATGAGCCTCACATGGATGCCTGGTCTAAATATCATGTTGCGCTGCTGTTTCCTTCGCTTGCGCCAGCATTTTATTTATGCGGCAATGACCGCTTACGCATTTCCCGAACGCGCGACGCGATCGTCCTGGCATGGAGGGCGATCAAGGAGGGTTTTTCGGTCCTTAAGAAGTTGGGGTATCCTATACGCCCTACACATTTCAAACGATTCCTATTTATACCGGAACCTTTAGCGGTAGTTTTTCTGAGTAAAATGCTGAAAAATCCCCGCATGGAAGTTGCGATGACGAAGCACGCGGAAGTGATCAGGGATGAAATTCAGCAATTGAATTCGGAATTTATGGCGCTGGTGCAACAATCTGGTGAATTTACACCCACCATTCATTTTCTGGTCAATCAATTCGACCGGAAAGCACCTTTGCTCCCGGATGGTTCACGTTCCATCCGCATGCGCTGGTCAGAAATATTATTTCCTCTTTTACTGCTGAGTCTGACCATTCTGGTTTTGGCCTACTTCCTGTAACCCAACTTCCTTATTTATTAATAAATGAAGTGGTGAAGTCGATGAAGGCCTGCACATCAGAAAAATTACTGACCAGACCGACAGAGATTCGGACTGCTCCCGTGGCTTTTGGGTCGATACACTGCTGAAAATCCAGATCGGTCAGCCGATTGGAATACTTGGGGCGGGAAAAACAGGTTGCCAGTTCATCTGTGGAAATATCAAGGGCAATTTCGCCTGCGCCAGGGTTGCAGAAAAATCCCATTCTGATGGAGATTTTTCGGTTATTGGCTTCTTTTTCCAGCACAGATTTTTCGATTAGTTCTCCCTTCGCATTAAAGAAATTAAGAGTTACCGTTCCTCCGCGTGCGTCTGTGGTCAGGGGGCCATAAATCTTCACGAGAGGGGTGCCATTGCTGTGTTTCAGGGCATTCAATTCATCGAGCAGCCACCCTGTCAGGCATATGACACGATCGTGGATACAATCCATTCCTATTGATCGAAGATGGCGCAGTCCGATCTCTACAGCTGGGATGCTCAGGTAATCGACAGTACCATCTTCAAAACGGGCAGGCGCTTCCGCGGGATAGTATTTCTCGCCGCGTACCGAAGCAACAGTAGTGGTTCCGCCGGCAAACCAGGAGCGCTGCAGTTTTGCAAGTGTATCTTTGCGCGCTAACAAAGCTCCAATGCCGGTGGGGTAGCCAAACATTTTATAAAAAGACAGCGGAACAAAATCTGGTTTCCATTTACTGAGGTCGAGATTGTTTGTGGGGGTAAACGCAGCAGCATCCAGGAGGATATCCCAGCCCAGTGACTGTGCTTTCTCGATCCAGGTCAGCGGATGCTGGACGCCGGAAAAGTTTGACTGTGCAGGAAACGCGAACAGATTGAAACAACCTTTATTAAGCGAGGATAATTCTTTAAATAAATAATCCTGATCTACGCGCATGTCTGGCAGGACAACCGGTATGTAAGTGACGCTTGCGCCTTTCGCACTGGCGTATTCCCGTATTCCGTTGACTGAATTGTGATTATCAAAAATAAGCATATAGCGGCAGCCATCACCGAAAGGATAGGATTCACCGATGATCTTCAGCGCGGCGCTGGCATTCTGAGTAAAGATGCACACGTAATCATCCGGAGAGGCGTTGAAATATTCCAAGACATACTCACGGGCATTTTCAACGAGCACCGTTGCGTGATGCGAGGTGGGGTTATAAGAGTGTGGATTGCCGAAGATATTTCTGCTTAGCATGTCATGGTGCGCGCTCAATTGTGATGCTGCATATAATCCCCCGCCTGTGTAATCGAGGTATACATGCTTTTCTCTATCAAGTGTCTGGTATTCTTTCTCCCGCAGACTATCGATACGTTCAGTTTTTTGATAGGAAGGATATTTTTCTAAAAATTTGGAAAAGGGTTTATTTTTCATAAGGGTATTTTATCCAAAAAGAATAATCAGGGGCATTAATTTAATGCATCAGCGATAAGTCTATTTAATATTTTCTTTGTACCTTTGCTTCGTCCACCACCAGATACTAAACGTTACGAAGATCAGGCACAAAATACCGGCTGCTCCTACTTCGATGCCATAGGAAGTGCCGGTGAACCATTTTGGACCGGATATTTCGGTGACCAGGCCGAAATGCGTGCTTCCAGTGTGCCCGCCGGTCAAATTAAGGATGTCATCCTGAAAAATATTCCAGGCAAAGTGGATGCCGGTTGCAAGCCATAAATTCCCGGTGCGCAGGTATGCCCACCCGAGCATGATGCCTGGAAGCGCCATCAGGGGGATTAAATTCAGCCAGTCGGATTCACTTGTACCAGTGACGATAATGTGCGAACTGCCGAAAATGATTGCTGAAATAAAAAGCGCCCCCCACGCATCCCAGGCTTCTTGAACGCCCTGCATAAGGAGCCCGCGGTAAAGGACTTCCTCCCCGACCGCAGTGGTCAGGTTTACCAGGATAGCCAGCCACATCGCGCGTAAAAATGCTTCTGTTGGTTCTCCTGCCAGCGCAAACCCTTCTACAGTGATCCAGCCGAGCGCTAACTCCAATAGGAATACGATCAACATACCTCCGGTGGCGATCCCAAATCCAAACAGAAAATCTTTCCAGGATTTCTTTGCGCGCGGATAGATGCTTCCTAAACCGGGCTTCTTAAGTACGGAGCGGATGACGGGTACCGTGATGAGAATAACCAATGCGATCATTCCTGCCCGAGCGATTGTGCTCCCGATGAATACACGTACATTCTCGCTCGCGTTGAACAGATCCATTAAATACGTAATACCCCAGTCAAAAGCAGCAACAGCCAGTTGGACCGCAGCAAAAACGAGTGCGAACACACCCACAACTTTCCATAACTGCAATCCCTCGGACGGGGCTTCTTTTTGCTCTTTCTTTGCCATACTTGTGTCTCCTCAAAAAGGATCTATATTTAAATGAGTATATTCTAATCCAGTTGCATATTAAAAAAGAAGGATTGAAATTAAATATATTAGTATATACTAATAGTATGAATGTATTATCTGAAAAGGATAAAAAATTGGTCCGGCGGTGGATTGTTCAGAGTGGATTATTCCTGCTTATTTATCTGCCGGTATTCTTTGTGACAGCAAATGATTGGGGGTGGTGGAATGGTTGGGCTTTTGCATTAATTCTGGCCGTATTCATCGCTCTCCATCCAGTTTTACTGATCCCGATCCGTCCGCAGCTCCTGGCAGAACGAGCGCGGGGGCTGTTTACTGAGGATACCAAAGTGTGGGATAAGGTGGTGGCAATGGTTGGGGCAGGTATCATGCCTTTCGCAAGCCAGCTTATCGGTGCGCTTGATCACCGGTTCGGCTGGACATATCTGGTTTCAATAGCAAATCCGGTTGTTGGAATAATAGTCACATGCATCGGATACGCAATCTTCCTCTGGGCAATGGTCTCCAATGCATTTTTTGCAGAAGGCGTGCGCATCCAGACTGAGCGGGGACATACGGTGTGTGAGCGCGGACCGTACCAATTCGTACGACATCCGGGTTATGTGGGATCTATCCTTTCTATCATCGGAACGCCGCTGATGCTTGGCACATTATGGAGCCTGATACCGGCTGTCCTGGGTGCGGCGTTATATGTTATACGTACATCACTTGAGGATAAAACGCTTCAGAAGGAGTTGGACGGTTATCTGGATTACGCTGCGCGCGTAAAGTTCAAACTTTTACCTGGATTATTTTAGAAATGAGGTAAGGATGGAATTCATACCTGGAATGCATATTGAATGGATGAATGGTTGGTTGATGCTGGCAGTTTTTTATATTCTGTTTGGCCTGTTTCTGTTGAACTGCTCGAAAGGTGTAGTAAAAAAGTTATACAGTATAGCGGGTTGGTCTAAAAGAGAATATACACTTTCGGCACTTGGGAAACCGTTCTCGCTGGTTTATATTGGCCTTATGATCTTTTCTCCGATTAAGGCAGGCACGGCTGTATTTTGGATTGGCTTGATTTTATATATCATCGGCACGCTAGTGATGTTTATTGCGCTGTTTGAATACCGAGCGACGCCAGTTGATGAACCGGTGCAGATCGGGATCTACAAGTATTCACGCAATCCACAATGGGCAGGCCTGGCACTCATTTTCTACGGTGCTGCCATTATGACAGGGAATGGACTGGCTGTTCTGTTGTTAAGCGGTACGCTTGTTCTTTATCATTTTAGAATAAAAGGCGAAGAACGGGCTTGTTTGACTGCGTATGGAGACCCGTATCAGAAATATCTAAATTCAGTGAGGAGATATTTTTAATTATTGTCTTCTATAGCTTCAATGACCTGATTGAAGATCTTATCACCATCCATCATTCCGTAAGCGATCGTGTCAATATCCTGCACGATCACGCCGAAGGGCTCAGATTGCTTTATGATGCCACGCTTCTTGAAACGTACTTGAGGAGCGATCAGGATCACATCCATCGTGTCTTTTTCGAAATCCCACATTGACATGGTGGTAGCATCGACTGCCTTTAACTCCATATCACGTCCTGCAGTTTCTGCGGCCCGGCGGATCTTTTCTTCCAGTAAACTGGATGACATGCCTGCAGCACAAACGAGGATCACTTTTATTTTCTTTTCTGACATAAGTTCCTTCTGACTTCTTTAAATTTGTATGTGTGCATATTATAAGTCCTGAACATGGCAAACATACATCTTGACTTGAGAATTGAAATGATTTATCCCACTGGTAAAATAGACCAATTTAAAGATTTCTATTAATTAGTAAAAGGAATGATTTATGGCAGGTAAGCAGGTTGAAATTAAAGAAGCGGAAAATCACAGAGATTTACGCGCATTTATCAATTTCCCGTTTTCTCTGTATAAGAACAATGCTCACTGGGTGCCAGCCCTGCGATCTGACGATCTGAATACCTTCAGAAGTGATAGAAACCCAGCTTTTGAATTCTGCCGGGCTAAATTTTGGCTGGCATATCAGGATGGCAGAGTTGTGGGGCGAGTGGCAGGGATCATTAACCAACGCCACATTGAAAAATGGCAGCAGCGCTACGCTCGTTTTGGATGGATGGATTTTGTTGATGATCGGGCGGTTTCACGCGCTTTGCTGGAGACTGCCGAAAAATGGGCACGTGAAAATGGCTTGGAGGCGCTGCATGGTCCACTTGGATTCACTGATCTCGACCGGGAGGGGATGCTGGTAGAGGGATTTGATGAGATGGGAACGCTGGCCACTTATTATAATTTTCCTTATTATATGGATCATATGCAGGAAGCCGGTTATCTGAAAGATACGGATTGGGTGGAATATGAAATTCAAATTCCTGAAAAACCGCAGGAAAAAATTGTCCGCCTGGCGGAGATTGTTATGCGGCGAAACAATCTGCGATTGCTGACTTTCAATAAAACGAAAAATATGCTGCGTTATGCTGACGCGGTGTTTGATGTGCTGGATGAAACGTACAGTCATTTATATGGTGTAACGCCGTTAGACCAGAAACAAGTGGACGCATATATCAAACAATATTTTGGTTTTATCTCGCCTGATTTTGTGCCGGTTGTCGTAGACAAAGAAGATAACCTGATTGCTTTTGGGATCGCACTGCCATCGCTTTCAGATGCGCTGCGAAAAGCAAGGGGCAGGGTTCTTCCTTTCGGGTTCATACATTTGCTGAAAGCACTGCATGTGAATGATAAGGGAGATCTGTATCTGGTTGCCGTGAAGCATGCCTACCAGGGTAAAGGGGTCAATGCGATATTGATCTCACGCATGATCGAGGTGTTCAATTCTTTCGGAATCCGGTCGGTGGAATCCAATCCGGAACTGGAAGATAACCTGCATGTGCAGGCGCAGTGGAAGCACTTTGACCATCGACAGCATAAGAAACGGCGAGTGTTTATTAAACACCTGACATAGTTCTTCTTATCTGAGAGGTCCTTCGAGCGTTAATTTCATAAGATGTGCCATTCAGTTTCACTTGAGAAATTAAATTCGGTATTTATATAAGTAATAGCAGCGCAAACCCCTCCGACTGGTAGAATTGGTGCGATGAAAAAAACACGCTTACTTTTGCTTTTGTTTGTTTTCTTTGTTTTTGGTTGCAGATCTGAAGCGCAGTTGGAATTAACGGAACCGACTGCTGAGGTCCGGAAAGACCAGGTTACGATTGACGCAACCCAGACCACTGCTGTTGAGGAAACGAAAATTCCAGCGATTACTCCATCACCTACCGTTGATTCCCGCATACCTCCGGAAGATTGGCGAGAATGGCCGATCATTCCTGAAGTGACAAACACCGCGCGTGATATTTACCGCAATGGTATCGCGATGGGCAATGATACTCGCGCATTCTCAAAAGTGGGTGACTGCCAGAATGTAAAGCAGTCATTTCTCGGCTTTTTTGACCACCCCGGAAAGTATGACAGTATGACTGATATTGAACCCCTTGAAGACACGATTGAAAACTTTAAGGGTTATTTTGACCGAAATGGGCAGGCTACTCAATACGGGTTCAATGCAGCGGCCGTACTTGCGCCGTTGATGGCAAACCCCGATATTTGCCTGCCGGATGAAACACCTCTGGAATGTGAACTCAGATTGACGCGGCCGACTTTTGTATTGATCAGTCTGGAATTCTGGTTTGAGGGGCGCACACCTGAAATATTTGAGCGCTATATGCGCAAGATTATTGAATATATAATAGCACAGGGTGCGGTGCCTATATTAGCAACAAAAGCGGATAATATTGAAAAAGATCATTCGCTCAATCTGACGACCGCGAAACTGGCTTATGAATATGATATTCCACTGTGGAATTGGTGGGCAGCCGCACAACCCCTGGGCGACAATGGTATTGATTCCTATCGGGATGGATTCCATATCAGCGTGGAAGCATGGAATATACGCAGTAAAACATTTCTACAGACACTGGACTATTTATGGAAAGGTTTAAGAAATAATAGCTGATCGCTCAGCGTTTCTCACTGATTGAAAAATCGCTGAATATGATCGCGTCAGAAAAGGCCACCCCACCGGCCTTTGTGAAAATACCTGCTCTCCCAAAACGGATGCCGTAGCGGTTGTCGGTGAACGATTCTACCAGATCACCATTAATGGACAACGAGATGGTTTCGTCGATGCAATCCAACTGAAGGGTTATGTCTGACCGGCCTGCCTGGATTGTTTCAACCTTGTCTTTTGCCAGCAGCGCAAATGGCCTTCTTATGGAATCACGGTAAATGGTATAGGTAGCATCTGCGCGGACGATGGCAATAACCATCCCGTCCAGACTGGACCGGCAGACAACCCCGGCGTACTGTGTTGCCCTGACACCAGGGTCAAAATCCATATTAATTGTCGCTTTAACTGTCATGTTTTGCAGGGCGGGGCCTGTTTTTGCGGAGTAATATCCGTAAGGGATGACTGGAGAAAAGTGAAATCCGTCACTTTCGAACTCGCTAAAAGCGCCGCTTAAACCCATCTGAGAGAAAATATCGCGGTCTTCCTTCAGGTCATCATAAAGCGCGAAGGTTTGCAGTTCCGGCCAACCCCCCGCTCGTTCAGTCACAACGAGTTTTTCCAGTGTGA
>Ga0255368_10278_pt1 | contig 12554 bp, 10 predicted proteins | sample ANMaggSeSYBR01E6_FD_182094 | JGI IMG/M metagenome (GOLD analysis project Ga0255368, IMG submission 182094) | Sediment cell enrichment communities from methane seep in Santa Monica Basin, California, United Staets - ANME aggregate JGI... | ecosystem: Environmental > Aquatic > Marine > Cold seeps >...
TGTAAGTCAAAATTTAAAAATCAACACATAAACCTGCTCTGAATAAGGGAATCTACACTCTAGATCTAAATGATTTGATGTCTCTTTCAAGAGCCTGGGCAGAAAGTTATTCAAAAATTCCGGAAGAATTATCAAACGAAACAACCCGCGTACTCATCCGCATATTAAAAGAATACATGCCTCCAATCCAAAAAAAACATATCAAGTATAAGTACTTTCCATTAAATCAACTTGAAATGGCTATCAAGGAAGTAACTGCTCATTCCTTAGGTTGGTGCTATATAGCAAGTTCGATTGGAATAGAAACTGGTTTTGGAAACATTCCAGATAAGAATTTAGCAAAGTATATAGAAAGAATTAATGAGCCAATTCTAAAATATCTTGCTGGTTATATAGATTATTTATGGGATCGAAGAAAATTTAAGGACAAAGAAGCACACAATTTGATTGATTTATTAAGGAATTTAATTATTCAGGGGTCAAATTCTCTCGTAATAACTGGATCGAAGTGAATTAAATGAAAATCCCATCCCAACCTCACTTGAGGACTTCTGAGAGCTTTTCTACCTCGCTTTTGTGCTCAAATCTGAGCATGGCCAGAAATTGCTCTACTTCCTCACTATGTGGTTCGGGATGGGTCCAAGAAGGTGGGCGGTATTGGACTCGAACTGAACTGGATCAATTCTGTCACCTTGTTCATTCTGTATCTTTTCAGTAAAATGTAGACCAATTAGATGATTGATGCTAAATACACCCTCCATCTTGGGAAAAAGCAAGTCGCTCTTCAGGTGAAGTGGAAATGGAATTGAATATCGTAGACGTATATGCGGCAGTGACCTACCAAGAAACGATTTTAAACGCTGTCAGGAATGGCGAGAAAGCTGGGGAGGTGCCGGCCATGAACTAATCTAGGAACGTAGTCCTAAAAAAGACAGCGCTTCTTACCACGGGAGAGAATAGAATTATGACAAATGATCCTCAAGAATATCCGTCAAATGAGACAAACGATAGTACAGACCGAAAACCCATTAACATTGCTCGATGGGCGGGAATCACCCTCAATCTAATCCTGATAGTTGGATTACTGCTGCTGCCTGGGCGAGTTATCCCTGCTGCCCAAGAGGTTCTAACCTCGACTGCTGGCAGTTTGCGAGTGCTGTCAGAATCATTCAGTAGGATCAACAGTACTTTAGAGGTTTCAACCCAAGCCCTGGAATCCACCTCAGATGCCCTGGGGCACACTTCCAGTTCGATCGAAAAGTCTACCGCTGTAATTGACTCGGCCTCCGGGATCATGGATGACATTGGAGATGGTTTGATCACTGGTGCGCAGGGAGCCCTGGAGCGAGTTGAAACAGCCTCTACCACAATAGATAATGCTCTGGATCTGCTTGGCTCCCTGGGTTTACTGGATCAGAGCGGACAGAATTCCCAGGCTACGCTTAGTGAATCTATTAGGGATTTGAACCTGGTCCTGGACAGCTGGCCAGCTGAATTCAAAAACCTGGGCAATTCCTTGGATGAGGTCACTCTGGACATTGACGAAGTTACAGCTTCTCTCGATGAGATCAGGGATGATGTGGACGAGTTTTTGTCTGAACTAGACCGACTGATCGATCAGTTAGAAATCCTTTCCACAGATTTTGCTAATACAGCTAACCAGCTCGATCTATGGGTAAACAGAGTACCCTTGCTCAGCTGGTTGTTTTTTGGGGTTCTGGCACTGGCGTTGCTGGTTAATACGTTCATCCAGGCCTCGAATATACGGGAGCGGGGAGAGATAAGTCTAAAAACTTCTGGGAAGTGACCCTTGCCCAAGCAGACAACCTGGCATTGAATGAGGTCTTTGATCACTCAGCCTGATAGTGGGATGATTGGCTAACCAGATTGAAAACGCCCATTGTTGATAACTGGAGGTCCCCGTATTTAAGGATGACGTTAATAAACCCTGGCCTCATCCTTGATATGAAACAGAAATCATCCTTTGGGTTGTTGTGGCTTTTAGATTAATAGAATATATTGCTTCCAGTGAGTCCAATCTGTACTTAGTAATCATCACTTATTGGAGGAAATCATACAATTAACACCCCCTAAACAAATCGTTTTCTGGATTTCAGTAGTACTGGCCGTTGTAGGAATTATAGGGTCCTTCGTGGTAGGCCCCGTTATGTTCTGGTTTGTCGTGGCTGGTTATGTCCTGTTGGCCTTAGGCAATTTTGCCAAAGGTTTCTAAGTCTGACTTTTCGAAAGTTCGATTCAAAAACTCCGGACTCGCAAAAACCTCCAGTATAAGAACTGGAGGTTTTTTTTATTAACTATCCAGAGTTAATTTCTCAATTTTTCTATCGTACGAAAGGATGAGGTCTGCCGAGGTAAATCGTGCTAAAAATTGATTGTCTTTCATAGAGTTTATTCATATGATTATGGATAACGTTTACAGGGTATATTTGATGCCAATTATCCATGAAAGAGAATCTTACACCGAATGTAGTGTACTAACTCCTTCAGATTTTATTTGGAGGAAAATATAAACAGAAGGTTTAGTATTGCGGAGATTAGGAAGAAATAAAGTACCCGGAGAAAGCATCAGTACCACGGGTTTATATAACATCGTTCAAAAGCGCGGTGCGATGATCGGTAAACTCGAGCTGTAGCCGCATGATCTTAGAAGAACCTATGCCGAACTTGGTAGACGCGCTGGTGTGCCGATATCTCAGATCAGCAAACTGCTGGGGCATGCCAGTATTGAGACCACCCAAGATTACCTCAATATAGAGCTCGATCTGGAGATGACCATCAGCGATTTTGTTCCGTTCTAACCACTCCCGATACGGACACACTGAGTATATCGTTCCTGTAAAATTATTCTTAGACACATTCTCTTCGCGCAAACCTACGACCTGCTAAGGAAAAAGGGTTTATTGGTAATTATGGCTAGCAGGAAGATATCCCCCTGACCTTCCCAGCAGCCTCACCTTGGACGAGTTTCTCCTATTGCCTGGCAACATATTAACTTCCTTGGAAAATTTGAGTTCTTGACACACCTGCGCCCATTGATCTTGAATTGGTAGTTCGGGAGCTAGCCCAGGGATCAGTCGACATTTACGAAGATCTGGATTGAACCTCTTTGAGGGGATGTGCAAAAAACCCCCTACTTCAGCATATGGAAGTCGGATTTAACCGACTCTTTTCCCAGCACGAAGGGCTTCCATGAACTGAGCAGGCGGCTTCAGCCCCGCTCTCGTTGCACTAGGGCTAGGGCACTAAAAAGAAGTGCCGCATAATATATACAGCCGCTAGCACATATAAAAGTGGATATAACCTGAGCATCTGCGTATCCAATCGCGTGGCGAGTTTATGCTTCTCTACAATTTCCAACCGTTTAAGCACCACATTAAATACCACGACAAAAGCTGTGATGACAAAAGTGCTGATTAAAGCAGCGTCTAGGGAAGTGAGATAGCCCAGGCGGGGCAAATCATTTGAAATAGTGAAGTTAAAGGTAATAAACAGGAGTAAATTCCCGCCTGCAACATCCACTCGTTTCCCGTAATCTTTTAAGAAAAACGAAAACCAAGAAACAATGATGACCACCAAGATCGGTACAAATATGCGGATAAGGTAGAAACTCAGGTGTCGGCTAGATTTAAAGCCAAAAGAATAACGGGATGTAAGGGTTCCTGTACTGGCTTCCTCGCTACTTACTGTAACGTCAGAACCTACGATATACCATTCTTCTTCACCTAGTTGTGTTCCCAATTCTGTGAACTCTTCATTATCTTGAAAGATGTAAATATCTTCAGACCATAACGAATCTACGCGAATAAAAAATTGCTGTGTGTCAAAGGGGAATGTCTTAAAATTAAAGTCAGGTGCCTGAAAAGTTGTGCTAAAACGCTCCAGATACGTAGCGTGCCCATCTGGCAAGATAACGACCTCTTGGTTTTGTATCCAACGGTTTCCCTGTTGATTATAAAATGTAAAATCTGGCCATTTATCTCCAAAATCATGAATAAAATCATTGATATTATTTTGATTATATATTTTCTTGTAGCAATTACATTCTTCCGGGCTAAAGGATAGGCGCGGGTCGTACCAATCCATTTTCAACGTAGCCACCACACTAAAATTTTCTGCTTTTTGGTCAATATCAGTAATCTGTTGTAAGCGGATTCCCACATTAACGGGAATTGCTGAATCCAATACAGAAACACCTGTAGCCTTCTCAGTATTACCGGATAAAACCTTTGGCGCATTTAACCCGGCAGTCATACGGTAGTCTCCACAACAGCCAATAATACGCAAACTATACCCGCTACTATCTTCAGGGAATGTGTAAACAAGCGTTGCACTGTCTTTACCACTTTCAGGCACAACCATTGTCATAGGCTTGCCGCCAAAATCCAATAAAAGAATTTTTGGCTCTAAATCGCCTTCGATTCTCTCTACTGAAATATAAAGCTTATCTCCCACCTTAACATCAGGAATGCCATAATAAGTGCTTGGTTTGATTTCTGAGAGCGTGCCTGTGAATATCTCGATGCCCATATTCTCGGGGCTAGCCAACTTGTTCAGGGTAGCGATAAGCGCGGTATTCCCCGCCCTTCCAGAGAGAACTTCTGGTTCGTCTATTCCCACATAGAGGGTGTAATCTCCGTAGGTGTCTTCCCAAAGTGTAGTTATCGAAGATGATGCTACTAGATAATAACTTCCGTCTTCGGGAATAGTAAAGGACAAAGCGGCGGCATATCCTGCCCCGCTATCATCGTCCCAAACTAAAAAATACTTGTCACGTATCGCATTAATGGCTTCCACTGGGTTTTCATCATCAAAAGCGGCATCCATTTCTTGTGCAAAGTCCCTTTGAATCGTATCTAAATCTGTTTCGGCATCTAATAATCCGATAAAAGGATCCAAATTCCCTGAAGTACCTTGCATCAATAAGTAAAGCGTTTCTCCCTCTTTCAGCTCAGACAAATCATAATAAACACTCCCACCAGAATTAATATGCCCATAAAGGCGTTGCGACCTCCCCTCTTCTTCTTGTGCCGCGGCAGAAATGCTTGAACCGATTAACAAAAATAACCCAAGTATTATTAATAACAGAAATTTGGAACCTGTATAGATTTTATTTTGAGACTTCATCTTTTACTCCACTGTGAGTTTTTATAAATTCTTCATGATTGTAATGGATTATAGGTGAGGAAAAAGACTCGTTAAATTCTTTTGGATGAAGAACCGCTTCGCACATGACTTTAGCTTGAGTGTTGCAACTCAGCATTTTCTGAGCGTGGACATTATTTTGCTCACGCTGCGAATCTGCTTGGGTGCGGCACCCAAGCCCAAATCACGTTCATATTGGAGAAGAATATCCTCACATTATGTTGTGGGAATTCCTCCCTTATCCTCGCTGGCAGTTATATGTACATCCCGCTGTGGGTAGGGCATTTCAAATTTCTGTTCTTCAAAAATATCCCAAATTTTGAGCCGTAATGCGCTGGAAACGGGGGTCATCTTTATTGTGCTTGCAACCCAGATTCGTAATTCGTAGTTGATGCTATTATCACCAAAGTCGGTTAGGAAAACTTCTGGGGAGGGGGTGTCTAAAATATCTGGGTGGGCTTTCGCTGTTTCTAGTAAGGATGCCATTACTTCGTGAGGGTTATCGTTATAACTGGCTCCAATTGGGATAATGATGCGTTTACGTTTTGGGCTGTTTTTGTACGAATAGTTGACTACGGCATCCCCTAAAAGTTGTCCGTTCGGGACAATTAATTTGGTATTGTCAAAGGTTCTAATGAGGGTGGCGCGTAGGCTAATGTCTTCTACTATGCCAGCTGTATCGCCGGTGTGGATTATGTCTCCTGGTACTAGGCTGCGCTCGAAGAGTAAAATAAATCCGCTGATGAAGTTGTTGACCAATTCTTGCATGCCAAAACCAAGCCCAACTGATAGCCCACCGACAACAACCGCCATAGCTGTCATATCTACGCCTGCCACAGATAAGCCAATTAGCATGCCTACAAAAACAGTTATATAGCCACTAATGGTCGCGATAATTGGAATGATTGAAGGGTCGGCTTCTATGCGAGGTAGAAGCACATTTGTAAGCAAGTTACGAATATATTTCCCCAGCAAAACGAAGAGGTATAGAACGAAGAAACCGCCCAATAAATGCCCGAAGGAAATCAAGATACCATTTGCGAAGCTAAATTTATAGTTCAGGATGGGAGATAGTGCCCCGACTACTTGAAGTATTGCCAATAGAAAGATAACAGGGCGCAAGACTTTATCTGTCCAGAGGGAGATTTTTTGCGCTTTAAAATGTTGCTTGATGAGTGCCTTAAAAAGGCTGTAAAAGACCCATAAGGCAAAGAAAGGGAGTAGCCATTCTAAAATTAAAAAAGGATATTTCAGTTCTTTAAGAATCTCTACTGTTATTATGCCGACAAACCAAATTGCAAATGGAATTGACCCTTGCTGGCAGATTTTGATAATCTCTAGTATCCAAGGGGCGTATTCTATTCCTTCCCATTTGTTCAAAAGTAGATGTATTCTTCTGAATGCTCTTTTTATAAACCACCCAAAAATCACTCCAAAAAACAGGGTAATTCCCAGATAGATGGCTTCAGGGATTAACTCGTTTGTGAAAAACACTTTGAACCATAGGGTGATGGCTTGGATAATCTCATTCATTTTTTATCCTCTGTCCATTCTGAAGTTTTGTCGTAGATAAAGTTGCGAATTTCGGGATCTGTGGTTAGATCGACTGAGTTGTGGGGGGATATTATATGATTCGTCAAATTGGAAAAATGTAATATCTGTTTTTCCTTTTCCCCATATTTCTGTCAGTTTGTCTACGTAATGGAGGGCAGTTGATTCTGTGAAGGTAGGGACCGTTGTGGGTCCGTCTGCTAACACTGCGGTGTCTAGTTCCGCGCCGCGGCAGGCTGCCATTAATGTCAACAATGCGCTCAATACTGCGAGTGCAAGCTTGCTCATGGTTGGAATTCCTACTCTAAAAAAAGAACACGGCTCCTTGCGGAAAACCTTTGTGCAAGATTCGCTGACAAGGAACCGTGTTCGTACCTGCTTCTTTATCGAATTATAATGTTAGAATATAATTCACTAGCCTCTCAGAGAGCACACTGAAAAGCGCGATGAATACGGACGCAACCAGCGCGCCCAAAAAGCCTTTTACCCGCATGCCCTTCACAAACTTGTCGCTGATCATCAGGATGATACCCGCCACAATCAGACTGATGGTGTGCGCCAGCCAATTGATTGTGACTGCCCCGGTGAGGTTCAAAAAGCCGAACAACCAGTGAGCCAGTACAGATACAATGGCAATCACAATTGCGGCCGTGAACGCGCTGCCGAAGTTATCAACCTCGAGACCTAAACCGAATTTGCCAACGACCCAAATAATGAAGCCGTTGCCTATGAACATAAACACTACCGATAGAATTATAACTAAGATAACACTGGCACTCATTTTGTTTCTCCTTAAATATTGTTGATAAGTTGAATTTTCTTTTGTAGGGCAAATTTACAAATTCCAGTTGCTGTGGTATCAGACCATGCGGTCTCAGACCTATTCATAAACCCAGTCTACACGATTACGTTAATGACAATAAATACCACCTCCTTTTATACTGTTTCCTACAGTTGTCTTTCTTGCCGTTTTTTTCATTCGATAATTTCCGTGTGCGTCTCTAAGCCTAAATGGTATCACAAGAGACCGATTCCCAGACTGTGCTCTTTGCTTCAGTTATTTATGCTTTCCGAAGTGGGAGACAGTTTCAATGTCCCTCCATCAGCCCACATATCCAGATACAAAAAGCTGTCTTGAAAGAAGAAATTGGCTGTAAAACCGAGATTCTGTACAAATTCGTTGCCGAGAGAGTTCGGTTCACACGCCACTTTGGTCATGAGTCCAAACTCGATGCTTAAAATACTATTGTCACTGGTGGTGTATAAACCGCTGGCATTATTGCAGTCAGCTTTGACGTTGACAGAGCCATCATCATTGAAGATCAGAATATAATTTTCTGGATTTTCCACTTCGAATTGATTGACAGGATCGGTGAAGGATACCCATTGCCAGGCATTTGCGGTCAACATTTCTATAGCGCCATCGGACGTCTCGACACTAGCTTCTGTTGCTGGCACATCGGTAGCTGATGTTTCAGGTTTTTTGTTACAACTTGTAGATAGTAACCCAAAGGCTAATACCATTGCCAGATTAGCCGCAAGATATAACTTTGTTTTTTTTGATGAGTGATACTTTAACATATTTTCTCCTATAAATAGACAAGTTCTCTCTACAAGTTATTGAACGCACTGCGAGAGTATGGTTTGCTGAATGGCATCAATAAATAACTGAGCAGAACTATTCCGCAATATTACAGAATCTGCGCCTGCTGCCACCAATGTCTCGCGGTGCTTTGTGGTCATTGCAAGTGTCAAGACAGGTACGCGTGGATAGTTTTTCTTCACCCGGTCCAAAAGTTCCAGCACCTCTTCCTCCGGTAAAGTAGCGTCTAAAACCATCAATTGAAGAGCCTCCTTATTAAGCAGTTTGCTCGCAGAGAGACAGCCGCTTGCTATTTCTACTACCTCTATGGGAGGTAGGGATTTGAGCATAATGTGCATAGAATCACATAAGATTCCAGGTTGAGATACAAGTACAGTAGAGGTTGGAACAATTTTTGCAATCACCATTTATCCTATGGGCAACGAATAATTTCCTATGATCAAGATTAGTTACTTGATACAGATGTAATCTCTTCCTATTTCGGCTTTTCCTTGGTAAAAGTCTTTCTGTCACTCTGCATTATTATCGAGTTGACCTGAATATCTTAAACCCTGATCTGCCTGTATACCTGCCATCATAACAACGAACCTGCCAACGCGCATGGGCGGAATATGGTAATTGGGGAAAATGAAAATCCTCCAAAAAGAGGAGGATTTCTCGTCGGAAAGGATTAAATATCAGACTTCCAGGTATGTATGAAGATAAAGTTATTAACTGGGCAATAGCGCCAAGGGAGATCCCATTCAAGGGATGCCGCTTTATAGCCCGGCGAATTCATCACCAAACGGCAGCGGGATTACCCGTTTTCTTTCTTGACCTCCATCCACGACTGGGAGGTCTACAGAGAAAGATGATTATTCTTCCATTAACCCAACCTCGATTGCATACAACGCAACCTGGGTGCGATTCTTCAAATTTAGTTTCTGCATTATGTTTCTCATGTGAGAGCGGATGGTGTGCGAACTGATTACAAGATACGCGGCAGCCTCTTGGTTTGAGAGTCCCTGTGCAATACAGCGCAACACGTCCATTTCGCGTGAAGTTAATGGCTCTTTCAGGGGGTGTTTCTCGTCCTCATCCTTCAGTGCCATAACTTTACGAGCCATCTCCAATGGCAAAGTAAAATGTCCATTATGGACACCACGGATGGCATACAGAAGTTCGTCCGGAGAGCAATCTTTCTTCAGATACCCATCCGCACCGGCCCGTATAGCCGCGATGATATCATCGTCCTCTCCAAAACTGGTCAAGACAAGGATGCGTGCTTCCTGGGCGTGGGCTTTGATCTCTGGGATGGCCTCCACACCGCCTTTGCGTGGCATTAACAAGTCCATTAATATCACATCGGGATGCAGTGCCCCGGATTGAGTGATGGCTTCAACTCCATCGCCCGCTTCTCCAACGATTTCGATATTGAAACGAGGAGTAGACAACAGGGAAACCAATCCTTTGCGGACAACGGTGTGGTCTTCAACAATTAGGACGCGAATTTTTTCTTCATTCAAAGGAGCAATCCTCCATGATTCTGCTATTGCGAGGAAAACCATATCGCTTTGGACACTACTCAAGAGAGAAAGTAACAGCCTAATGATTGCGAACGGAGCGAAGCGGATTGCGACAACCTGCCTTTCCACAAAATGGGATTGCTTCGGCGGAAAGATGCCACCTCGTATTGACGTAAATCAAATGGTGACTTGGACAACCGTACCCTCGCCCGGGTGTGATCGGATTTCTAACTTGCCGCCAGATTGACGGACACGCTCTCGCATATTGCCAAGCCCCATGCCCCCCTGACTTTCATTGGTGTTGAAACCGAGTCCATTGTCACTGACCTTCAGAATCGCTCCAGTCTCCGTTGCCTTCAATTGTACTCGAACTTCGGCGGCGTGGGCGTGTTTGAGGCTGTTGTTTAAGGCTTCCATGGTCAAGTGATAGATTGTTTCTTCGATTTCAAGTGGGATGTCCAGGAATTCATCCACCTCACAAATTGCCTGGATTTCCAACCGTCGCTCAACCATATCTAAACGGGTTTCGATAGCTTCGGCAAGCGTCATATTAGCGAGAGCCTGGGGCTGTAGATGGAATAAAAGCAGACGCATTTCCCTTAAAGAATTCACAGCATTTTCTTCTATTTGCTTCAAATTGTCATCCAGGCGGGGTTGATCGCCGTCTTCAATGGCATAGTGTGCCGCCCGGGAAAATAGGACCTGGCTGAAAAGCATTTGGGTGATGGAATCGTGAAGTTCTCGTGCCAATCGCTGCCGTTCTTCGGAGATGGCTATCTCTTCAACGTAATCGCGTAAGCGCTGGTTTTCCAGTATAATGCCCAATTGATCGGCAAGCCCATTGAGCAGAGAAATTTCGTCAAGGGCAAAGACTTCGTCCGAACGGCGAAAACAAATAAGAACTCCCCGTGGTTGATCCTGCGCTTGGATCTGAGCCATTAGGGAGACAGGATATTCTAAAATCTGATAAGCCGATGGTAGAAGCGACTCTTGCTCGTGTTTGGAGTTGACTATCGGCTTACTCTTGGATTCTGCCCAGCGACCAAAACGACCTTGTAGAGGGATTGCATTGAACAGGAGGCGCGAGTCCTCCGGTAAGTTGATGTGCGTCACCAGCTTCATCGTTGCGTGATCCTCTGAAAAGAGATGTACGGAGACAGCATCACAACGGGCCGCTTCCATGATCCGGGCTGCCGCAGGAGAAAGCAAATCATCCAGGCTGCGCGTTTCGCTGGCCATTATGGTCAGGTCGAAAAACGCGGCAAGCTCTAAAGTGCGGTCAGCGACACGCTTCTCCAGGGTCTCGAGGAGTTGGCGAGTTTCGAACTCAGCCTGCCGGCGTTGGGTGATCTCTTGTTGGAGATCTTCATTGGTGAGGATCAACTCAGACGTGCGTTCCTGTACACGTTGTTCCATGGTGTCGTGTGCTTCTTGCAGGCCGGATTCATCCTCTTTGCGCATCGTGATGTCTTCTTTTGCCGCAATAAAATGTGTGATATGGCCTGCTTTGTCCTTTACAGGTGAGATGGTCGCGGATTCCCAATAGAGCTCACCGCTTTTCTTACGGTTGTGCAACTCGCCCTCCCAAACCCCTCCCTGGGTGATTGTCTCCCACATGTCGTTATAAACCTGCACCGGAGTAAACCCTGATTTCAGGATGTTGGTGTGTTGCCCGATAGCTTCCTGAGATGGGTAGCCAGTGATCTTTGAAAAGGCCGGATTGACAAACTCAATCACACCCGTGGGATCGGTAATCACAATCGTTCCGCCGCTCTGTTCAACTGCACGAGAGAGCTTGCGTAGTTCTTCTTCATTTTGCTTGCGCTTGGTGACATCGGTAGAGATCGCGCCTAACATGAAACCGGCTTCTGTTTTGATGGGAAAGAACCGTTGCTGAACGAAGCTTTCTCCTCCATCAGCCCGCTGGAAAGCATTCTCGGTGATTTGGTTCAACCAGGGGGATTCTCCCGTCTGGAGTGCTTTCATGATCAGCGTTTTGAAATGTTTGGGGGCATCCGGAGTTTTGCGATCATCAGGAAGCAGTTGAACCTGAACCTCCCACATGTGAGTATCCAGCACATCTTTCTGTTTCAGCCCGGTCAATTTCTCGGCGCCGCGATTCCATTCGATGATCAGCCCGTGTTCGTCCACCAGCACAATACCGTCGGTTGACTGCCCAACGAAATTGCGGAATTTGCTCTCGTTCTCCCGTAGTGATCTCTCGATTTGCTTACGCTTGGCGACTTCTCGAGTAAGTTTCTCGGTTTTTGATTTAAGAATATTTACTTCTCTTCTGACTGCTTCGGTATCGTGCGCCACCTTGAGAACTTTCAAACGTTTATCAGTATTCTCATTGAAGATAACCTCATTAATGGAGTGGAATTCTTTGAAGTGATACAATGCCTGGTTATTATCCTCTTGTCCCTCATATATTTTGGATAATATGAAATGCCCCTGAGCCAACTCATAATTGGCTTCAATGGATAGCGAAATTCCTATTGCTTGATGGAGATATTCTATAGCTAGATCATCCCGTTGTTCTGCGCGGTATACTTTCCCCAAATTCAACAGAATCGAACTCTCAAACACTTTGTTATACATTTTTTTGGATAAATCCAGTGCTTGCTTCAGGAAATGAAGTGCCTGTGTTGTATTCCCCAGTTTTCGATAAGTTTCCCCAATGATTTTGAAAGAATACGATTCGAATAACTTGAAGCCTGATTCTTGATTAA
>Ga0255368_10281_pt1 | contig 12550 bp, 6 predicted proteins | sample ANMaggSeSYBR01E6_FD_182094 | JGI IMG/M metagenome (GOLD analysis project Ga0255368, IMG submission 182094) | Sediment cell enrichment communities from methane seep in Santa Monica Basin, California, United Staets - ANME aggregate JGI... | ecosystem: Environmental > Aquatic > Marine > Cold seeps >...
TTATACTTTATTCTCTTTATTTCCCCTGTTGATTGTTATGGTGACGATTGGATCTTATTTTATTGATGGCAGCCAGACCAGCAGCAGGGTTACGCAATTGGTGATAAGCGTTATCCCGGTAGGACAGGATTTGGTGGAAAGGAATATTGAGCGAATCTTGATCTTGAGGAATTCTATCGGAATCCTGGGACTAATAGGTCTGTTGTGGTCCGGATCTAACGCATTTTCCATGATGGTGCATCATATAACCAGCGCTTGGCCGATAGATGAAAGACGGACGTTTTTTCAAATGCGCTTGTTTGGCCTGGCTATGGTCATTATCATGATCCTGGGCCTGTTTTTCCTTACTATGTCCTCGACGGTATTAAATGTTCTCACGAAATACCAGGAAGCAGCACCGGGTTTGGAGTTGCTGTTCAATAACTGGATCGGAGAAATTGGCACAAAAGTGTTTTATTGGGTATTGCCTTTCATGTTCTTTTATAGCCTTTACCGGATTATCCCGATGGGCAGGGTGCCCATTAAAGCAGCTGGTTTCAGCTCGTTGGTTATAACAATAATCTGGCGTTTGGCATCAAATGCTTTCCAGTGGTACCTGGGGAGTGGATTTGCCCGATATGAAGTCATATTTGGATCTTTAAGCTCAATAGCAATTCTCTTGCTTTGGATATATATCAGCAGCGCAATATTATTTTTCGGGGCTCACTTATGTGCAGCAAGCGCTGGCAAGTTGGATGTTTTTCCTGCCCGAAGTTAATTTTCCGCAGAAAAACCAAAATAGACTCAGAAATAAGCCATTTTGAACCCGAATGGTAATTTTGATTTTTTAGTGGGTTATTATTCTGAATAGGACCAGTCCAGGAATACTTTTAAAATCTTAAGATTTTCTTCAAAATCCGAATCCTGGTGATTGGTGAGTTCGATGTCGATAGCCGGGATTCCCTGATCGGAAGACCAATCAACAAACTGGCCGGTATAAACACAGCCGGCATCAATTGGCGGATATGGATAATCACTAACGGCTGCCACCGCTTCAGCCAGGGAAAGTGACCCGGCATCTGGAGGTTGACCACCGGGAAAAATTCCCAGTGCGGCGCTGTGGTAACTGATTAGTGCTTGAAAATCATGTGCTTGAATAAATGCCATCAGAGCTCTGGTTTCCGGTTCTGAGGCGGCAGCTTTACCCCCGGTAATAGGTATATAATCCCAGCACCCTGCCCGTGGCCATTCTGCCTGCCAGTTGGAGGGAAAATTCCGATTGATATCCACGTTGTTTTCATTTGCTCTTCCGCCGAAACCGCTGGAGCGGGCGAGACCGTCAGGATTAAGAGCGCGCAGGATATAAAGGGTTTGATCAGGCGGTATAACTTCTGGGAAATTGTTTAAAAAATCAATAAGTTTATCTGCAAGCTCAATAGTATTCCATTCGTAACCGCCATGGATGCCGGCGACGATCAACTTTTCAACGGGTCCATTTCCGAATTGGTAGATTTCTAAAGGGCGCCCGGCCACGCTGCTGCCAATTACCTGCAGTTGTTGAATTTCAGGCGTTGAACTGGGGGGGATCGGAGTGAGAGTTAGAGGAGGGACTGTAATTGTTGGAGTTGGAGGTGACATTGTGGCAGATGGCTGGGGAGTTTTTGAGGGCGTATTTGACGGCGTTAGTGGAATTTCTCTTGACAGAAAAACGGTTTTTGAGAGAGTGAAGAGAGCCAATCCCCCGGCTATTATTAGTGATGTGATCCAGAGGAGTAATACAATTCTGGACAGGAATTTGCGTGTAGACATAACTAATTGATTTGCGGGTCCTCAAAATGGGAGAATTGTTAGCGGTCTGGATTATATAATACCGTGACAGAATCAACCAGTAAAGTATTGCAGCCAGTATCAATCCAGGTTCCTAAAAAGATATCATCCATATCGTAGGATTTAACACTATATATTTCACGCCCCACGATGTTGACTGTATCCCAGTCATTGATTGTAAGCAGCTGCTGATAAATAGTTTTATTGGCTGGAATAGCATGGATTAAATTAATTGAACCGATAAGCGGTTCTGTGTTGGTAGATTTCCAGATGAATTTGTGGTTGACTACGCTGGTATCAACAATGTCTGGGTTGGAGTAGTCCGCAGTGGTGACCAGGATGTCATGAGTTAAAATTTTAAATTCTTTGATACGTATGGGTGAGACATGACGCACAGTTCCGATATACTTGGACTTACCCTGGCCTTCGAATTGGATTTCCCAATAAAAATCATCGGATGCAATTTTTTCGTATGAATTACTGACAATTATCTTGTCAAAATTAGCACCAAGTAATCCGAAGAAACTGGAATTTGCCTGAAAATAAAAATATCCTCCCGCAGCCAGGGCTGCGATCAGGAATATAAGTCCGCATGACAGGGGTAGCGAAGTTAACAATCGGAATGGAAGGAGCAGCAAAGAGCCAAGACGGGAAGGTTTTTTGGAAGGGGATGCTTCATCAGTTAGGGGTTTAGAGGATAATTCTTCTGATGATACCTGGAGCTGATTCAAATTTTTAAGATAGATTAACGCGCCCTTATGATTTGGATCCAGGGATAAAATCCTCTTAATAATTGTGCGTTTTTCTTTTTCATTGGCAGCTACTTCAAGGGCCCAGGTCCAGGCTGTAAAATTGGAAGGATTCTCCTTAACTTCAGCAAGGATTAATTTACGGGCCTGGGAATGTTTTCCAGCCTTGAGCGCCTTGATAGCAGATTGCAGCCGTTGATCCGTTGTTTTTGCCATTTAAATATTGAGGATGTAAATCCTGCATGTTAGTTAAACAAGACAGTTGTCCAGAACTATTGAATAGTATCACGATTAAGAGATGAGAAAGGTGAAGTGTTGATTTGATATGCGTGATATTTATGTGTTTGAGGTGAAAACTCCTCAAGGTGCTAATCTGAGCTTTTCGCAATACAGCCATTGGTAAAACTGATAGATAGGTTATAGCCTGAATTTAGGGCTGTAGAAAAGAAGGTGAATTTTAGAGGTTTGGTTGAGCTTCCTCCAATGTCCCTTGAGCTGCCAGTCCAGCCAGAGGTAATGACTACTGATGGAGGGGGTGCTGTTTGATCCCAAATTTTTCCTGTTCCTAAAAAGATCTTATTCAGAGAGTCGTTTCCTGAGGGCCAGCTCATGCTGATCTGCGAGATGGTTATTGCGGATGGAGAGTTATTAATTATGTTCCAGGTTGCTCTTTTCAAATTAGCCGAAAAATTATTGACTAAGATTGAGCCGCAAGTGGAAACAGCGGTGTTTGTAGGCTGAGCGGTGGGAGTTGGCGGTTGTTGCGTGGAGGTAGGAGTTGGAGGAGATTGTGTGGCAGTGTGAGTAAGAGGTGGTTGCGTGGCTGTATCAGGAATGAGTGGATTGGTAGCAGTCGGGCCGCTCGGTACCACGGTGTATGTTGGCCCTGAGTTAGTCGGCGAAGGAGAAACATCAAGAGATGGAGTGGTTGTTTGATCAGACAGTGGTGTGCCAGTGGTTGACTGTACAGGCAGTGGTGTACCAGTGACTGGAGGAGGAATATTGGTTGGCGGCTGGGGAGTAATCGAAGGTACATCTGCGAAATAAATTTGTTCCGCTTGCGTTAATCGAAGCGATAAATTTTGTGTATCGGGGTTTTGATCCCAAATTGCATCAATAATCAGCTGAAGCTGCATGGGAGGTATTTGCATATATGCGGGATCCTGGGAGTAATTCGCCTGTTTGGCAGAATGCAGATTGATGGGCAGCGGCGTGGTTTTAGCCAGCAGAGTACCAAAGTTCCCATAGATTGCGTATGCAAATACCAGAGCTATCAGACAAAGACTGAAAGCAATAACAACTCTCCGAAAAGCCGAATTTATTTTAAGGAAAAGAACAACTTTCTTGAACATATTTTGGTAAGTTTGTGAATTTCTATAACATAAATTGTTAAGAAAATGTATAAGTGTAGATATTAATACTATTTCTAATTATTGGCGATGTAAATAAAAAGGTTATTGGACTTACGTTCGCTGCTGGGTTAGCTTATGTGCTGACCTTTATCGATGGCGTAGCGCCAATTTCCAGATTCCAAACTACTTTCCAGACAGCCGAAACATTTGTCCAGAATACAGATTCGTTTTGGAATGGGATCTATGTAATTTCACAGCAAGTTAATTGGTGGGGAGCAGCAGGATGGGCGATCTTTATTTTTGCAGCTCTCAAGCAAAAGTCGTGGGCAGTTCCTGTGGGAATATTCGCCGCGACAATGTCAATTATCGGCGGCTATCCGATGGGTATCCACAATGTGTTTGAAGTTAATCGTTTCTCAATGTTCCTCCCAGCTCCGATAGTAAGTTCTATTCTATTGGTTATTCTTTGCTTGCCGAACACACAAAAATTGATCACAAATCAAGATTGACTTGAAAAATAATTTAACCTTTCAAAATATATTACACAAACTGACGCCTGAATTTTAAAGGCGTCAGTTTTGATTTTATTAGGATCCGTTCAAGGTCACAATTAATTTTATTTATCCTTCCACAACCTTAACTGCTTCCGAAAAATATATCTTTACCCAATTTCTCAAGCTAAGATTTAGGTTTATTTCTGCATAAACCTGGTTAATCTTCCCCATTAATCTGCTTTATGATTGCTTCCGCAGCTTTAATACCATCCATGGCCGATGATAAAATTCCCCCGGCATATCCAGAGCCTTCCCCGGCAGGATATAAACCCTGGATAGAAATACTTTGGTAATCTTTTCCTCTCATTATTCGTATCGGTGATGATGTCCGGGTTTCAATACCAGTTAACACTGCGTCCGACTGTGTAAAGCCCCTGATTCTTTTCTCAAACTGCGGCAGAGCTTCCTGGATTGCAGATACCACAAATATCGGCAGGGATTCACGTAAATCAGCCATCTTTATCCCTGGAAGGTATGATGGCTGCACAGAACCAGGCGCTGATGATCGCTTGCCGTTTAGAAAATCTCCTACTAACTGGCAGGGAGCATTATAATTTCCCCCACCCTGAATAAAGGCTTTTTCCTCCCAGTGCCGCTGAAATTCAATTCCACCTAAAGGGTTATCCTTAAAATCGGCAGGGGTTACTTCAGCGACAATTGCGCTGTTTGCGTTCACTTCATTCCTGTTGTATTGGCTCATGCCGTTAGTCACCACGGTTCCCGGCTCTGACGAGGCCCCTATCACCAATCCGCCTGGACACATACAGAAGCTGTAAACAGTTCTGCCAGAAGAGCTGTGATGCGCCAGCTGATAATCAGCCGCACCCAGTAACGGGTGACCGGCATGTTTCCCGTATTGATTTCGATCTATTACCGCCTGGGGATGTTCAATCCGGAAACCAACAGAAAAAGGTTTTGCCGCAAGCTGCACTCCGCGACGGGAAAGCATTTCAAATGTTTCTCGAGCGCTGTGCCCAATTGCCAGAATAACCTGATCACTGTGGATTTCCTCTCCGCTCTGCAGCCTAATACCTCTAATTTGTTTTCCCTCCAGGATCAAATCATCCATCCGGCTTTGAAATTGATACTCGCCTCCCAGCTCAACTATTTTGTTGCGTAGATTTTCTACTATCCTGGTCAAATTTGCCGTTCCCAGGTGAGGCTTATTTTTATAGATGATCTCTTCTGGTGCACCTGCCAGGACAAGTTCTTGGAGAACTTTTTTATCCCGGTTTAGCTTATCCTTTACCCGGGTCTGCAGCTTGCCGTCTGAGAATGTACCAGCTCCTCCCTCTCCAAACTGGACGTTTGATTCTCTTTTTAATTCGCGATTTTTCCAAAATTTAGTGGCATCCAGTGTTCTTTCTCCAACCTGTTTTCCCCTATCGATTAAAAGGGGAGAGTAACCCGCTTCTGCCAGGACCAACCCGGCAAATAACCCCGCTGGTCCAGTTCCAACTATCAGCGGCCGATGCCGTTTGGTATTTCTAATCAGAATTGGGCTATTGTATTTAGTTTCAGGCACCAGAGAAATCTTTTGGTTCTTTTTCTGCTTCTCCAATACTTGCTTTTCATCAGCTACTTTTATATGAAGCGTATAAACTCTACGGATAGCATGTTTCTTCCTGGCATCCAGGCTGCTTCTTCCTATTACTATAGATTTTAATTGACCCGCTTCTATGTCCAGCGCTTTAAGCACTGCCAGCCGAAGATCATTTTCACCATGATCAAATGGAAGGATCAAATCAGTAATTCTTATCATAGAGTCTTATTACACGTTATTAAGTTCTAATATTCCATGTCAATTCAATATCTTATTGTACCTAAATTAATCATGGTGCCATTCAGAGTTTTTTCCTTCCAGCTCTCCCCTAATGCCTATTTGACCAATTTGTCCATCTTTAAATATTTCCGCCTGAAAGCTTATTGTAAAGTTAATAATTGCAGTTATTCCTATATAATAGATATATCATAGCTGGTTTGAAACGGTAATTAATATTTCTGCTACTATTTGGACGCCATACGTAATAAATCGGCGCTCTCTGGCGGTGCATTTATGAATCGGTCAGTTTTGATCATTCAACCTGATAAGCATGCATTAATTGAATTATCCCGCATTTTTAAGCAGCGGGGAGATAATATTCACACGGCTCCCTCGCTAAAAGACGCCAGCGCCCAATTGAAAGTATCCCTCCCTGACCTAATCCTTATTGACATTACTTTGCTCGGCTCAAAATGGCCAAAATCTATCCCTGTCTTATTGAAGAGATTCCAAAAAACAGAACTGCTTTTTACCTATTCATCGAACGAGGGCCTGCCAAAATCATATTACTCAGAACTTGTGAAATGGAAAGTGCTCACCAACCCACTCACTCCGGAAAGGGTTTCTCTGGCAGTGGATGGAAATCTTACTGACATTGATATCCTTGAACCTTTGCAAAAGAAAAGCCGGCTGACTTATCCAATCCGATTCCAAATCAGCTTGCCCTATCTTATTCTCTCCCTATTTTTCACTCTCTCGGTAACTTTCATCACAACCAGGGTTGTCTTTGATTCTGCAGAAGAACGTTTTGCTAATCAGCTTATAGAATCCGGAAAATTATCATCCGAATGGATAGTCCTGGAGGAGGACCAACTCCTGGAATCGCTGCGCCTGGTGGTCAATACTACAGGTCTGCCAGAGGCAGTTTCTAGCGAGGAAATCGACACTATACACCGGCTTATTTATCCTTTGGCCGTCAATTCCCAGGTTGAAGACATTGAAATCATTAACTCTAACGGATCCACCATCTATTCTTTGCGCCATAGAACAGGGGGTTCTATCCAAGATTATCAAAATTCCACTGGTGGTGAAGATTTTTCTAATACTGAATTCATTCGGACAATCCTCGAAGGGCATCTAGACAATTTTGGCGATAAATACGCTGCAGTCGAAAATCCTCCCTGGGGCCATGTTTTTTATGTTGCCGGACCAATTATCAGTCAGGATAAAGTTGTCGGCGCGGCCTTGATTGGCACATCGCTGCCCACTCTTGTTAGCGAAATAAGAGAGACAACTTTGGCCCAAACTACGTTATATGATTTCGAAGGACGGGTATTGGCCACCACTTTTATAGAAGAACAAGGACTCGACCCAAACCTGGTCTTCCAAATCATACCAGGACAGGACGATTTCAGCTTACTCAACAATAAAGTAGTTGCGGATATAAATTACACTGAATTACTTGGTCCCTGGGAAGTTAGGAATGACCTTGATATTGGTATTCTTGGCGCTGCTTTGCCCCAGAATTATCTTGTCCACACCAGCTGGGTCACTCGCACTCAAATCTTTATCGCCCTTGGTGCATTTATTGCCTTGATTCTTACAATCGGATTCCGTTTGGCAAACGGAATCTCAAAACCCCTCGAAAGCCTGGCCAAGGCTTCAGAAGAAGTAGCTGCAGGCAATTACGTGATTGGCCTTGAATCACCAGGAAGCAATGAGGTTGCCGTGTTAACCACCTCATTCAACCATATGTTAAAAAGTCTGAGGGTATCACAGGCTGAGCTTATGGAAGCGTACGATAACAGCCTGGAAGGCTGGTCTCGCGCTTTATCTCTCCGTGACCACGACACAGACGATCACAGCAGACGCGTAGTTGATTTGACCCTTAAGTTAGCAAAACTGTTTGACTTGAATGAAACAGATCTGGAATCAATCCGCAGAGGCGCATTGCTCCATGACATTGGCAAAGTTGGCATTCCGGATGAAATCCTCCAGAAAGCTGGTCCCCTGTCCGATGAAGAATGGATAATTATGAAAAAACATCCTCTCTATGCGGCTGAAATGCTTCAACCCATCAATTTCATGCAGGAATCTCTCGAAATTCCTCTCTACCACCATGAAAAATGGGATGGAACAGGGTACCCTCATGGCCTTAAAAGAGATGCCATCCCTTTATCTGCCAGGATTTTTGCAGTCGCGGATGTCTATGACGCTCTCCTTTCAAAGCGTCCTTATCGCGATGCCTGGACCAAAGAAGAAGCGCTGCATTATCTTTCAGAAAATAGCGGAAAACATTTTGATCCGCAGGTAATTGATTTGTTCTTTAAACACATTAATAATTAGAAATAGTATTAATATCTACACTTATACATTTTCTTAACAATTTATGTTATAGAAATTCACAAACTTACCAAAATATGTTCAAGAAAGTTGTTCTTTTCCTTAAAATAAATTCGGCTTTTCGGAGAGTTGTTATTGCTTTCAGTCTTTGTCTGATAGCTCTGGTATTTGCATACGCAATCTATGGGAACTTTGGTACTCTGCTGGCTAAAACCACGCCGCTGCCCATCAATCTGCATTCTGCCAAACAGGCGAATTACTCCCAGGATCCCGCATATATGCAAATACCTCCCATGCAGCTTCAGCTGATTATTGATGCAATTTGGGATCAAAACCCCGATACACAAAATTTATCGCTTCGATTAACGCAAGCGGAACAAATTTATTTCGCAGATGTACCTTCGATTACTCCCCAGCCGCCAACCAATATTCCTCCTCCAGTCACTGGTACACCACTGCCTGTACAGTCAACCACTGGCACACCACTGTCTGATCAAACAACCACTCCATCTCTTGATGTTTCTCCTTCGCCGACTAACTCAGGGCCAACATACACCGTGGTACCGAGCGGCCCGACTGCTACCAATCCACTCATTCCTGATACAGCCACGCAACCACCTCTTACTCACACTGCCACACAATCTCCTCCAACTCCTACCTCCACGCAACAACCGCCAACTCCCACCGCTCAGCCTACAAACACCGCTGTTTCCACTTGCGGCTCAATCTTAGTCAATAATTTTTCGGCTAATTTGAAAAGAGCAACCTGGAACATAATTAATAACTCTCCATCCGCAATAACCATCTCGCAGATCAGCATGAGCTGGCCCTCAGGAAACGACTCTCTGAATAAGATCTTTTTAGGAACAGGAAAAATTTGGGATCAAACAGCACCCCCTCCATCAGTAGTCATTACCTCTGGCTGGACTGGCAGCTCAAGGGACATTGGAGGAAGCTCAACCAAACCTCTAAAATTCACCTTCTTTTCTACAGCCCTAAATTCAGGCTATAACCTATCTATCAGTTTTACCAATGGCTGTATTGCGAAAAGCTCAGATTAGCACCTTGAGGAGTTTTCACCTCAAACACATAAATATCACGCATATCAAATCAACACTTCACCTTTCTCATCTCTTAATCGTGATACTATTCAATAGTTCTGGACAACTGTCTTGTTTAACTAACATGCAGGATTTACATCCTCAATATTTAAATGGCAAAAACAACGGATCAACGGCTGCAATCTGCTATCAAGGCGCTCAAGGCTGGAAAACATTCCCAGGCCCGTAAATTAATCCTTGCTGAAGTTAAGGAGAATCCTTCCAATTTTACAGCCTGGACCTGGGCCCTTGAAGTAGCTGCCAATGAAAAAGAAAAACGCACAATTATTAAGAGGATTTTATCCCTGGATCCAAATCATAAGGGCGCGTTAATCTATCTTAAAAATTTGAATCAGCTCCAGGTATCATCAGAAGAATTATCCTCTAAACCCCTAACTGATGAAGCATCCCCTTCCAAAAAACCTTCCCGTCTTGGCTCTTTGCTGCTCCTTCCATTCCGATTGTTAACTTCGCTACCCCTGTCATGCGGACTTATATTCCTGATCGCAGCCCTGGCTGCGGGAGGATATTTTTATTTTCAGGCAAATTCCAGTTTCTTCGGATTACTTGGTGCTAATTTTGACAAGATAATTGTCAGTAATTCATACGAAAAAATTGCATCCGATGATTTTTATTGGGAAATCCAATTCGAAGGCCAGGGTAAGTCCAAGTATATCGGAACTGTGCGTCATGTCTCACCCATACGTATCAAAGAATTTAAAATTTTAACTCATGACATCCTGGTCACCACTGCGGACTACTCCAACCCAGACATTGTTGATACCAGCGTAGTCAACCACAAATTCATCTGGAAATCTACCAACACAGAACCGCTTATCGGTTCAATTAATTTAATCCATGCTATTCCAGCCAATAAAACTATTTATCAGCAGCTGCTTACAATCAATGACTGGGATACAGTCAACATCGTGGGGCGTGAAATATATAGTGTTAAATCCTACGATATGGATGATATCTTTTTAGGAACCTGGATTGATACTGGCTGCAATACTTTACTGGTTGATTCTGTCACGGTATTATATAATCCAGACCGCTAACAATTCTCCCATTTTGAGGACCCGCAAATCAATTAGTTATGTCTACACGCAAATTCCTGTCCAGAATTGTATTACTCCTCTGGATCACATCACTAATAATAGCCGGGGGATTGGCTCTCTTCACTCTCTCAAAAACCGTTTTTCTGTCAAGAGAAATTCCACTAACGCCGTCAAATACGCCCTCAAAAACTCCCCAGCCATCTGCCACAATGTCACCTCCAACTCCAACAATTACAGTCCCTCCTCTAACTCTCACTCCGATCCCCCCCAGTTCAACGCCTGAAATTCAACAACTGCAGGTAATTGGCAGCAGCGTGGCCGGGCGCCCTTTAGAAATCTACCAATTCGGAAATGGACCCGTTGAAAAGTTGATCGTCGCCGGCATCCATGGCGGTTACGAATGGAATACTATTGAGCTTGCAGATAAACTTATTGATTTTTTAAACAATTTCCCAGAAGTTATACCGCCTGATCAAACCCTTTATATCCTGCGCGCTCTTAATCCTGACGGTCTCGCCCGCTCCAGCGGTTTCGGCGGAAGAGCAAATGAAAACAACGTGGATATCAATCGGAATTTTCCCTCCAACTGGCAGGCAGAATGGCCACGGGCAGGGTGCTGGGATTATATACCTATTACCGGGGGTAAAGCTGCCGCCTCAGAACCGGAAACCAGAGCTCTGATGGCATTTATTCAAGCACATGATTTTCAAGCACTAATCAGTTACCACAGCGCCGCACTGGGAATTTTTCCCGGTGGTCAACCTCCAGATGCCGGGTCACTTTCCCTGGCTGAAGCGGTGGCAGCCGTTAGTGATTATCCATATCCGCCAATTGATGCCGGCTGTGTTTATACCGGCCAGTTTGTTGATTGGTCTTCCGATCAGGGAATCCCGGCTATCGACATCGAACTCACCAATCACCAGGATTCGGATTTTGAAGAAAATCTTAAGATTTTAAAAGTATTCCTGGACTGGTCCTATTCAGAATAATAACCCACTAAAAAATCAAAATTACCATTCGGGTTCAAAATGGCTTATTTCTGAGTCTATTTTGGTTTTTCTGCGGAAAATTAACTTCGGGCAGGAAAAACATCCAACTTGCCAGCGCTTGCTGCACATAAGTGAGCCCCGAAAAATAATATTGCGCTGCTGATATATATCCAAAGCAAGAGAATTGCTATTGAGCTTAAAGATCCAAATATGACTTCATATCGGGCAAATCCACTCCCCAGGTACCACTGGAAAGCATTTGATGCCAAACGCCAGATTATTGTTATAACCAACGAGCTGAAACCAGCTGCTTTAATGGGCACCCTGCCCATCGGGATAATCCGGTAAAGGCTATAAAAGAACATGAAAGGCAATACCCAATAAAACACTTTTGTGCCAATTTCTCCGATCCAGTTATTGAACAGCAACTCCAAACCCGGTGCTGCTTCCTGGTATTTCGTGAGAACATTTAATACCGTCGAGGACATAGTAAGGAAAAACAGGCCCAGGATCATGATAATGACCATAGCCAGGCCAAACAAGCGCATTTGAAAAAACGTCCGTCTTTCATCTATCGGCCAAGCGCTGGTTATATGATGCACCATCATGGAAAATGCGTTAGATCCGGACCACAACAGACCTATTAGTCCCAGGATTCCGATAGAATTCCTCAAGATCAAGATTCGCTCAATATTCCTTTCCACCAAATCCTGTCCTACCGGGATAACGCTTATCACCAATTGCGTAACCCTGCTGCTGGTCTGGCTGCCATCAATAAAATAAGATCCAATCGTCACCATAACAATCAACAGGGGAAATAAAGAGAATAAAGTATAA
>Ga0255368_10144_pt1 | contig 12518 bp, 7 predicted proteins | sample ANMaggSeSYBR01E6_FD_182094 | JGI IMG/M metagenome (GOLD analysis project Ga0255368, IMG submission 182094) | Sediment cell enrichment communities from methane seep in Santa Monica Basin, California, United Staets - ANME aggregate JGI... | ecosystem: Environmental > Aquatic > Marine > Cold seeps >...
GACGCAGAGGAAAATAACAACCCTCTGCGATTCTCCGCGTCCTCTGCGGTTAATCTTTTTTGCTATGACCCATTGATCCAGAATAAAATAAAAAGTCTCTAGTCAAACGTTGCGCCGGCACACCCAACCGCATCAGAGCTGCGGGGTATAACGAATAAGATAAACAAGGAATAACATCTATATTCAATAAGGAAAATTGATTTAGTATGGAGAAACGTGCAGAGATCATAATATACGGTCGAGTTCAAAAAGCAGGTTTTAGAGATTTCATTGATGAGATCGCTTTTAATCTGAATCTTAACGGGCATGTAAAAAATCTTGATGACGGGACTGTGCAGATTATCTGTGAGGGTGAAGAAGATAGCATCAAAGAATTGCTCGAAAAAATCAACATTATTAAATACCCTATACGCGTAAAAAACATTGACGTGATCTATAAAAAGTCAACAGACGAATATAGAACATTTGAGATAATCAGAGAAGAAGATCTGACCACAGCACCTTACGAAAGAATGGATACAGCTGTGAGGTATATGAGAGAAATGAACTTAAATCTCAGCCAAAAAATCAATCAAAATTGGATAGAAATATCATCAGAAATCCACGCCTTTAACGATGATTTCATATCTCATTTTGATGAAAGGATTTCAATGATAGAACAAGATGTAGCTCAAATAAAAGCAATAATCATTCTTAAACATTAACTCACTTCACACCAAAATTAAAAAAGGAATACCTCTGACAAACCGTCCTTCTATTCCTCACAACTAAGGATATCACCAAGAGCTTTCCTTGTCCATGTATCAAGTTCAATATTATGACTGGCAGCCAATTTCCGCAGTTCCCCTGCTGCTGTTTCCAGATCTTCCTCATCGGCCTGGTCCCCCATCCGAAGCACGTGCTCATATGAGGCAACAGCTTCATCAGGATAATTGCCCTTTTCCAGGATGTGGGCAAATCCTATCCGAATGAAAGAGTCATCCGGCATCACATTTATGAGTTTGCCATATTCATTCCTGCACTCATCCCACCTCCCCATAAGACCAAGAAAATCAGCAATATCCATACTGGTATTAACCCATTGTTCCTGGTTCTGGTCTTTATGGATTGACTGGAGCCGGCGGAGTATATCAAGTCCTTCCTCTCCAAGTTCCGGGTGGTCAGAAACAATTAATCCGAAATGGCGCAATAATTCACCCAGCAATCCCTTTTGCTCAGCCAGGGGTTCCAGTATCCTGAATAGTTCCAGAGCCCTGACAACATCACCCTCTCTTTCAGCATCAGACGCCAGAAATGTTAGATTTTCAAGAACCAGTATTGTATCATATGGTGCTGCCTTTTGTAGATCAGCCCATTTAGCAAAATAGAATCCATTACCCAGTACCTGCCTGGGAGGGGGAGCTTTCACAAATGAAAAACAGCACTTCTTGAATTTTTTACCACTTCCGCAGGGACAGGGTTCGTTGCGGCCTACTTTCCTGGTAAGAGGTAATACATTACGTTCATTCAACGTATTTGCTATCTCTAATCTTTTAAGCTCAATGGCTATGGATTTTTCTCGCTGCTCAAGCTTTTGGGCTGCATGACGCTCTTTTTCGTATTCTTTTTCGTATTCTTTTTCATATTCTATTTCCCGTCTGACCTGGCGTTCGGCGACCTGTTCTGGATCATAAAAGTGTAACAGATCATTATTATAAATACCAAGAGGCTTTACCCTCTTTTTTAAGAGATCGTCCCTCCTGATAATATAATCGTCAATAATGCCACGATCAAAAGCTTTCTCCAGAACTGGGATGGATGACGGATCACTAAAATTTAAAAGAGACTTTGCAGCAAATCCCAGAAATTCCTCGTCATCCTCTTCTGAAAACAACTCATGTAGAAATGTGAGTATACGTTCTTGCTCATGAGGATGATGCAAAGCTATGCCTAATAGCCCATCCGCCGCAGTACTGCGGGGGTACCAAAATTCATTGTCCCCTTTATTGGCATGAATGAATTCCTCAAGGTGGGGAATTGCTGGCGGACCTATGCATCCGAATACTGTAGGCAGATCTTCCATGATCGAATAATCCCCAACTTTACAAGCTAGAATAAGTGCATCAACAAGATGGGGCAGCGCACGGGGGTCTGCCAGCATGCCAAGCAGTTTCACAGCATGGAGGGGCATCCACTGCATATTATCCTCAGCTTCCCAATAACTATCATCATGAAGGACATCACATAACGGAATCACTGCTTCCTGTTTTTTGGCAAGAATGGCTTGAGGCAGCTCCCCGGGAACTTGATCCCCCAGCTCTTCCAGCTTACTTAATAACTCTTGTATAGAAAGGTGGGAAAACACTTTATGTACCTCAAAATCTGATGTGTATCCTGTGAATGATGTCAGTGCAATACGTTGGCACAGGGCTTCAATGTGGGGCGACTAAATAGGAGCGCTGTAAGCCTTACCCACATGGCTCACCATTTCCTCCGAAGTCACCTGTACCAGATGATAATTGAAATCCAAACTACTTTAATCTGATGGGTCCTTAACGTATCGGAAAGAACTTCCCCACAGGAGTAGAAAATATAAATTATATGAGTATTTTATTGAAATGATAAAAAATGAAATTTCGGTAGTGTCCTATTTTTCATGACCTGATGTCTTTATATTTCTGATTCTTGAAAATCATGGGTTTACCATCTGGACTCAGCGACATTTTTTTTGAAAATTATATCACTTTCAATCCTCTCTCGCTTAAAGTATAAATAGGGGCAAATGATTTAGAACACGGATTTCACTGATCACACGGATGCACACGGATACGATTAATTCGTTTTTCGTGTTTAATCTGAAAGGATAAAACAAAATGCTTCACGCCAAATTAACAGATAAAATCATCAGTTTGTTTTTCAAAGTCTATGCTACTAATAAAGAAGTCGGGCTATTATTAAATTTTGGTAGAATCCCGAATTCAAAAGACTGATATTTACGAATGACAGGAAAGAATGATTTTAATCAGAAATCCCAAATCCGTGCGTATCCGTCGAATCCGTGGCATCCGTGTTCCCTCTTCCTTTATGAATACTATTTCATAAATCAACAAATTCAATTAATATAGAGGTCACGATTTGTAGGACACAACCGAAATTTCCCATTCTCCTGGATAATCAGTTTGCATGGAGATATATAGTCAAGAACCAAACAATTCAAACTATCTTTGCGGACTTCGCGCTCTTTGCGGTGACCAGGATCATACACCGCAAAGAACGCCAAGAGCGTAAAGTGTTCAGGATATACGTTAAGGACATTATGTTCTTGACTATAATCGGGCCTGGACCAAAAGTTACCGTTTATCCTGGAATATTGACCTGACTCCTTGTTTCATCCCTTCCTTTTCTTCGCCCCTGCCTGTTCACCATAAGCAGTCTCAATAGCGCGCCTGCTGATCTCTTCATAATACCCGCCCATTTTCTCTACGAAATCCTCCTTGCTGTCCCAGAACTGAGGTGTTCCCAGCCGTTTGATAACCGCAGCGGATACATCAGGCGGCGATATACTAACTGAAAAAGATTCGCTCTCTCCTGCGTCCCAGAAATCATTCATAGACAAAGCAGCTTCCTCTTCTTCAGCAGTCTCACCAGCCGGAAGAGTCTCCGGTTCAGGCGGGCTTTCATCATCTACAGTGCGCTGTTTGCGAAGAGCCGCAGTAATATCATCCTTTGTCCGGCCCCGCAATTCAAAGATCATGAAAGGGTCGCGGTCAAACTCTTCCGCTAAGATATAATAAAGTGCAGCAATATGTTTACAGGGATTTGCACTATCCGGGCATGAGCAGTGCGTTTTTATATCCTTTGACCTTCCAGGGAACAGTGACACATCTGCTGCTTCAAAAGCATCTTCAATATCATCCGGCATTTCACCTGCAAGAAGTTTTGCCGCAAATATAGCCTTCTGCGACATCTCCTCTATTACATGATCCCACGCCCCTTTTGTGATCGGTTTGATCTCAATAGTGACAAAATAAGGTTTGCGTACCGAACCCTGGACAGTTGCCTCCACTTTTCCGGCTGAGAGTTCAAAATCAAGCACCTGCCCTTTTCTGGCATACCGTCTTCCCCGCTCAAGCCGGTTGCTCCAGCCAAAGGATTCCAGGACACTTACCCAGCGTTTTGACCACCAGGTATCCCCGATACTGCCCCTCTTGCTTTTGGCTTTGATACCGCCTTCCACTTCTATTGGCTTTGAGGGGGCATAGCCGCCCCAGAAGTCATTACGCCAGCTCATTGTTCAACCCTCGTTTCCATTATTCATCTATCACCGTCGCTTGCCTCAATGCAAATAGATCCTTCAATTGCTCGGTTGACATCTCTGTCAGCCAGCCCTCGCCCGCACCTATAACATTCTCTGCAAGTGCTTTTTTATCCTCGATCATCTCATCTATCCTTTCTTCAAGGGTCCCTTCGCAGACAAACTTGTGGACCTGTACGTTCTTGGTCTGCCCGATCCTGAATGCCCGGTCTGTCGCCTGATTCTCAACAGCAGGGTTCCACCAGCGGTCAAAGTGGAACACATGACTGGCACGGGTGAGGTTCAGGCCCACCCCGCCTGCTTTGAGAGAAAGTATGAATATCCGGGGTCCGCCCTTTTCAGAAAATCTCATAACCATCTGGTCCCTCTGTTTCTGGGATACTCCGCCATATAAAAAGAGCACCTCCTGGCCAAAGACATGCTGGAGATGCGTTTTAAGCATATTACCCATCACTGCGAACTGGGTAAAGACAAGCGCAGCATCATCTTCGGCGATCACTTCTTCCAGCATCTCTGTAATACGGTTCAACTTGCCTGAACGTCCCGGCAGTGCCGAACTATCACCCAGGAACTGCGCCGGGTGATTACATACCTGTTTTAGCCTTGTGAGTGCCGATAATACAATTCCTTTTCTTTCAATTCCTTCAGAACTCTCTATCCTCATAAGCACATCTTTAACAACAGCTTTATAGAGTGTAGCCTGCTCTTTTGTAAGGTTGCAGTAGACTTTAGTCTCGATCTTATCAGGAAGGTCTGTTATGATGGTGGGGTCGGTCTTGAGGCGGCGCAGGATAAATGGCGAAACGATACTTCGAAGTTTCATGCCTGCATCTTTATCATTATACCGTTCAATGGGCAGTGCAAAACCCCTCCTGAAGCCTTCTGCCGAGCCAAGGTAGCCCGGATTTAAAAACTCCATAATAGACCAGAGCTCTGATAAACGGTTCTCAACAGGTGTGCCTGTTAGAGCCACGCGGTAGTCTGATTTGATCTTGCGCACAGCCTGGGATTGCTTTGTGAACTGGTTCTTGATGTTCTGCGCTTCATCCAGCACAACCCCGCTCCAATCCACTTTTTTGAACATATCCTCATCCCTGTGGGCAAGGGCATAGGTACTGATCACCATGTCGAACTTGACAGCTTCAGAATAGAATTTATTTGTCCTGACCCGGGCTGTGCCGTGATGTATCATAACCCTGAGGGACGGCGCAAACTTTTCTGCTTCTCGATACCAGTTCCCGACTACGGAGGTAGGACATATCAAAAGTGTGGGTTTTTTAACGCCTTCCTCTTTATCCTTTATAAGCAGGGCAAGAAGCTGGATTGTCTTGCCAAGACCCATATCATCAGCAAGACATGCTCCCAGCCCGTACTGCCGCAAAAATGTAAGCCATGAGAAGCCCCTGATCTGGTAGGGTCGAAGCTCACCTACAAAATCACCAGGCTGTGTCAGTTCATCTATTCCGGTTCTGCCTGATAAACGCTCAAACAGCTCTGATAACACCCCAGATGCATTAAATCCACCAACAGGAAGGCCAATTTCCGATTCTCCCAGTCCTGCGCTCAGCCTGAGGGCTTCATCCAGTTTCATTTCACCTGATCTTCTGGATTTGAAGAATTTAATGGCAGCTGCGATATCTTCTTTTTTGACCTCTACCCATTCTCCCCTTACACGCACAAGCGGCTCTTTGAGATTTACAAGATTCTCAAATTCCTCTTCACTTACCGGCTCACCGCCAAGAGCAAGCTTCCAGTCGTACTGGATTATCGAGTTAAAACCGAACAATCCCTTGCCGTTTTTAGGGTCTTGCTTTGGCTTTACATTTAATGTTACGCCAAGCTTCGAATCTGATCCCCCTTTTTTCCACCATGGAGGGATAAGGACCCCGAATCCGCTCTCTGTAAATAAAGGTACAGCCTCTTTTAGAAATGTATATGCCTGCTGCGTTGTGAGCCGGGCAGTTGTGGGTCTTGGAGAATGAAGACTGTCCTCGATCTGAGGGTATAAGCGTGAGGCTTTCCCGAGATCGGCAAGAAGCTTTTCCTGGGGATGGTCGAATTTGCGGTTTAGGAAATGAAGTGTATCTTTTGACTCCCTCCAGACGTTCTCGGCAGGTACAAGCAGGCTCGGGTCATCCGAAGCCTGAAGAAAATACCGTAGGTTCCAGAAATCCGACTCTTCCTCAATTGGGGGTTCAAGACGAAAGGATGTGCGAAATCCTGATTTTTCAATTTCGTGTATCGGGGCTTCCCATAATTGTAATCCCTTTGAAAGGTTTTTAAGAATTGATTTGTGGACTTGTATCGGTTCTCCGGTTGATAAGGATTGTAACCATACTTCTGAGATGCCTGGCTTTTTTGATCTGATCTCTGAGATTGACATCCAGTTTTGGATACAGTCGTTAATGGCACTATTGAGGAAATCTGCTAAGAATGCCTTCTGTACATTTGGAACCTTATTCTGGATGAGTGCCCTGCAAACAGGTGGCATTGACTTTGTAAGCATTGAAAAGTGCATTCTGTCGTCTTCATCATTCAGCATATACTGCCATCTGGGAAATACCTCACCATTCTCAGAAACGACTATACCCGGAACAAAATGCTGTTTTGACAGCAGTTCCAGTGAAAATTTTGAAACATTACTCCAGAACCTCAGATCGGTTCCTATGACTGTGTTATCATGTTCTATCCACGCTCCCGAAAGTGAGCTGAGTAATGATATTGCGTTTTCGGGTGGGATGCTTAGACCTTCGATTTTCCATGGTATTAAACCTACTGGCTCTTCATGGCTCTCATTGCCATTATCCTTTAGTAGATCCGGTGACGCCTGGGGCGATCTGGATAATGTAGGAAGTGATAGAAGCACATCATCCTTGCGGGTCTTGGTACTGGTAATGCTGCCATTGATAACTTCCAGGAGTTCTATAACCATCTTCAGGTCTTCGTGTGCAACCTGGAATGGATGGGGGCGGGGTTTGCTGGCAGATAATTTTGGAGGGCGGCCCCGGCGTTTGATAGTGGAAGCTGTAGACGACTCACCCCATATGAAGAAATCTCCCTGATCGTCTATTGTTTCTGATGGTTTCCAAGTTCCATGTAAAGCTATCATTGTATTTGTGAAGTTTCGTTATTATGCTCTTTTATTTGTACATAAATTTTGTTATTTTCGGAGACCGTTACAATTCATGTTGGTGAATTAAATGGAACCACAGATAAACACAGATGAACACAGATTTTCAGGCAGCGTATCCGCGTTCAGCGGCGTTCATCTGCGGTTAGTTTGATAATACCAATATATAATATAACAGTCTCGGCTATTCCTGTGATTTTTTATTAATGGAGAGGTATCCACCCAGATCATACAGCGGGACAGGCATGCTGAGTTCGTGATGTGGATGGCAAACACGGTCACTACCCTGGATAAGATATGCGTGGAATTTCGCTCCCTGCAGCGCACCGAGATCGCAGAAATAGAGGAGAGTTTCGGCAAGAAGCAGGTGGGTTCGTCCACAATGCCCCACAAACGAAATCCTATTAAGAGCGAGCAGGTATACGGTTTGGCCGGGATAGTCAGGGCAATGGTGGAGCCTGAACTGCTGAACAATACGCTGTGGGATGAGCGGGACCTGACCAACAGTTCCTTCGAGCGGGTGATCTTCCCTGAGACCTGTGTGCTCACAGACCATATCCTGAAACTGGCAGAGGGTATTATTGCAAATCTGCGTTTCTTTCCTGAGAATATCAAGCGCAACCTGGAGCTTATGCGCGGGCTGAATATGGGCGAGGCTGTGATGATCGAGCTGGCAAAGCGGGGTGTGGGCAGGCGCAGGAGGCTCATGAGATTGTGAGGACCAGCGCCATGGAGCCCCGCGAGTCGGGGAGGCACATAAAGGAAGTACTAATGACGCGGCCTGAGGTGACTTAGTTTATTAGTGCTGGAGAGATTGAGGGCGTTATGGACCCAGAGGGGTATATTGGGACTGCGGTGGAGCAGGTTGAGGCTGTGGTTGAGCGGTTGAGGGGTAGGCATTAATACTTGAAAAGGAAACTCAGATAAGGGAGGATTTCATCATGCGGATCTTTTTGATTCTTGTGCTATTGGTACTTATTTCAGGATGTATTGCCAGTGAGCCTGATGAAGAGACCCTGATAGAGGAGGATATAAATATGGATGCAATATCGATTTCTTCGGACGTATTTGAGAACGGGGATATGCTGTCGTCCGGATACACATGTGACGGCAATGATGTATCACCCGACCTGTCCTGGGACACCATCCCCACAGGCACCAAATCCATCGCCCTGATAGTGGACGACCCAGACGCCCCTGGTAAAACCTGGGTCCACTGGGTGATCTACAATATTCCTGCCAACAGCACCGGACTGCCCGCTGCGGTGCCTAAAAACAAGACCCTGGACGGCGGTAGCCTGCAGGGTACGAACGACTTTGTCAGGATAGGTTATAACGGACCCTGCCCGCCGCCGGGCAAGCCCCACAGGTATTTCTTCAAGGTATATGCCCTGGATACTACACTCAGCTTAAAGAGCGGTGCAACCAAATCCCAGCTTGAGGCTGCCATGTCAGGGCACATCCTGGCACAGGGAGAAATGATAGGGAAATACGGGCGCTGACCGAATATGTGGCTACCGTGAACCGGGGTTCATGCTTTTGCGATTGTGTTCTTCGAGCATTGTTGGTCTTTTATCAGTTATTATATAAAATTTTTAATATAAATATATAAATATATTGCTACAATATCACAAGATTTATAAGCTATGAGTTTTTAAAATTTGTTAAATATTCAGAAAATATCTTAAACGAAAGTGTCAGGATGATTTCAGGATTTACGTGGTAAGGTTCATAATTCGAATTTTAGTGTGGGATAAAAGATGAAAAATAAGCGCTTTTGTAGTGTAGAGTATATTCATGCAAAGAATGTAAGAAGTAGCGGGAATAGCATAATTCATAGCTGGATATCGACGCTACTGGCTGGCATTTGTTCGGCAACAGCGGGTGCGGCGGCGCTATGGGCGGATGGCGACGCGGGTTGTGCAGTGAAACAGTAAAAGGATGAAATGAAAACAGGAGGTTGCTACTATTAACATTAACAAAAATGCGATGATTGGTTTGGCATTTCTGATACTCATCACTGTTATTTTTGCTGTATCAGCCTTTACAGAAACAGATGTCTCTCAGGAGATCGAAGATAAAAACATTGTGAATAGCAGTGGCAATGATACCGATGACTAGGCTGCGGATATTAACGATACCACCAATAGATCGGCAGATCCGGTTTCAATTCCACTTGAAAAGCCACCATTTATTGATTAAGGAGAAAACAAATATGATGATGAAAAGTAAAATAATTATGTCGGTTGCGCTTCTTTGCATGTTTTTACTTGCAGGAAGTGCGAGTGCGGCAGTTGATTTTCCGGCAGATGAAGCAGAGATTTCAGCTTATGTGATGGCTATGGATAGCGTTGATCTGAACAATACGAAACCTGCTTTTGCGACAATCGAGCACGAGACAGATGGCTATAAACATGAGTTTCGGCTATATGGGTATATAGTAACGCTTTAAATTAGAGAAGTTTGAAATTATACCTGCGCCCATTCAAATCTGAGACTTTTTATTATTTTCTGATTACTACTTATTACTACTTATGTATTTCGCAAACTATATATGCGGCCCTAGCATTTCCAGAACAAATTAAAAAATCTCATGATTTATTTCAGTCATGAATTAATAAAGGAAGTTACTATATTTAAAAGTTCTCTAATTTAACCCGTTTCTGAGCCGAAAGTCATGATAAAACAAAAAAGCAATGTGAATTGTATGGGAACTGAGGTGGTAAAGTTATGATTCGTAGAATTTTTTTACTTTTGATAATAATTTTTATTGGAAATATCGGAGTAGTATCAGCGTACAATTCATTAGGAGAATTTAATACGCCTGGTAATCTGGAAGGTTGGGAACCTCATAATGTAGAAGGAGTAATGTATGCAGTCGTAAATGGTGCTCTCTTCATAGATCCTAATGGAAATGATCCATGGATTGAGAAAAATGGTCTTTCTATTTCAGCATCTAATTACCATCAACTTGGAGTTCGTATGTCTAGTAACTGCAATGGTAATACTGGTGCAGTCTACTTTAAAACGCAGACATCTAATAGTTATTCGGACAGTAAGAAAGTAGAATTTACAGTAACTACTGGTCCATCATGGAATGAATATCGTGTATCAATGCTTCAAAATAGTTATTGGCAGGGAATAATTACAGGTATTAGGATAGATCCTTCTAGTTCCTGTACTTCTGGAACTGATTTAGATACTGTGGGTTTTGATTATATAAGATTATGGTCAGATACCACCTCCCCACCAGCTCCTATCATTTCTTCATCAACTCATCCGAATGAAGGGAATACATATAGTAATAACAATCCTACTTTTCAATGGACTACACCTTCAGACACGTCAGGAATTGCAGGATATAGTTATACATTGGATAGATCTTCTTCGACAATTCCTGGCTCATCTGTTGTTACCTCTGGGAATAGTAAGTCATATCTAAATTTGGCAGGTGGAACTTGGTACTTCCATGTCAAGGCAAAAGATATTGCAGGGAATTGGGGGCCTACTGATCATTACAGGGTAAATATATATGTGCCTCCAGTTGATACAAACCCTCCACCAGCCCCTATCATTTCTTCATCAACTCATCCCAATGAAGGGCGTGCATATAGTAATAATGATCCTATTTTTCAATGGACTACACCTTCAGATACTTCGGGAATTTCAGGATATAGTTATACATTGGATATATTTTCTTCGACAATTCCTGGCTCATCTGTTGTTACCTCTGGGAATAGTTGGTCATATTCAAATTTGGCAGATGGAACTTGGTACTTCCATATCAAGGCAAAAGATAATGCAGGAAATTGGGGTCTTACAAATCATTACTCGGCGAGTATAATAAATATATTTGGGGATGGTAATGACATCAGCATCACCCAGGCAATTATAGACAAATACTACGCATTAGGTGGCGCAGCTACATTTGGACCGCCAGCAGGTACAGGTGAACAAACAGGATATCCTGATAATGCAGGTGTGATCTGCACTTATGTCAATTTCCAGAACGGCGCCATTGAATACTTTACAAACGGAAATCTGGCAGGGAATGCATATGCAATACTCAATCCATTCTTCAACAAATGGGGTGAATTAGATTATGCAAATAGTGTGCTGGGATATCCTATAGGCGACATGTCTGGTATTGAAACCTCCAAGTTCGGGACAGAGTTCAAGTACCAGAATTTTAAAAATGGAGGTGAACTTGGAGCTCTTGAATACGATCTTGCCACTGGTAAGGTGTATGAGATCCACGGCGCCATCTATGCCAAATGGGGTGAATTAGATTATGCAAATAGCGAATTGGGCGCTGTTACCAGTGATGAGCGAGATGCATTGGCCTCATTTAAAGGTACTACAGGCAAAGTAAGCGATTTTGAGAACGGTCACCTGCACTGGCACAGCAGCGGAGATCATGCTGGGACCACCTATATGACCTATGGTGATCTTGATGCGTTTTATGTTTCCATAGGTGGGACAAATCACTGGCTCGGGTTCCCTGTGATGGATCAGGGAAATAGGGGTGGATATGGATATAGTGAGTTTGAAGGTGGGTATATTGAGTGGGATGGAAGCGGATATAAAGCTTATTCATTTTCTGATTATTATGAAGGTAAATTGCTCAGTCAAACAGGTGACTTCAAGGTTTATTTGATTGAAGATGGCAAAAAACGCCACTTCACATCACCTGAAGCTCTCGAATGGAACGGATACAGCTCCAATAATGAGATTGAGGTCTCAGTGGATGTAATAAATTCATTCGAACCAGGTACTGACATTAGCATCACCCAAGCAATTATAGACAAATACTACGCACTAGGTGGCGCAACCACATTTGGACCGCCAGCAGGTGCAGGTGAACAAACAGGATATCCTGATAGTGCAGGTGTGATCTGCACTTATGTCAATTTCCAGAACGGCGCCATTGAATACTTTACAAACGGAAATCTGGCAGGGAATGCATATGCAATACTCAATCCATTCTTCAACAAATGGGGTGAATTAGATTATGCAAATAGTGTGCTGGGATATCCTATAGGCGACATGTCTGGTATTGAAACCTCCAAGTTCGGGACAGAGTTCAAGTACCAG
>Ga0255368_10282_pt1 | contig 12516 bp, 10 predicted proteins | sample ANMaggSeSYBR01E6_FD_182094 | JGI IMG/M metagenome (GOLD analysis project Ga0255368, IMG submission 182094) | Sediment cell enrichment communities from methane seep in Santa Monica Basin, California, United Staets - ANME aggregate JGI... | ecosystem: Environmental > Aquatic > Marine > Cold seeps >...
CTCAATACTCTTCCTTTATCATCGGAGAGTATTTTTAGTTCAGACTTTATTGCAAGGATTTCATTCAAGGCTGAAACAAGGAAATGACCTGATCCTACTGCCGGATCACAAATCTTTAGACTATTGATTATTTCGTTAGCTTCTTTCTTATTATCAATATGATTATACAGATCGTCCAGTGTTTCACATTGCAATCCTTTGGCCTCATTAAATTTCTGTACAACAGCTCTCCTGATAGTTTCACGACACATATACATCGTGATAAAACCTGGCGTAAAGAAGGAGCCATCCTTATAACCATTAATTTTTTCAAAAATGAGGCCCAAAACAGAGGCATTAATCAGCGTTTTATTCTCCTCTGATATATCTTCTGCTCCTTCACTTGAAAAGTCATAAGCATCGAGGAAATTCAACAGATAATGAAGAGGATTCATCCTTCCTGATATTTTCTTACCAGAAGAGTCTTTTAATACAGTACTGCTTAATATTGGTATCGTATAATAGTCCTCCAGATTACTGATACGAATGGTCTTATGTTCAAGTTGATTGGGTTCAAATAAAGAACTATTCAGATAGGGAATATTCCTGAATTTGTCTTTGACATGATCTCCTCTTTCGGTTTCTTTTACAGCCAATACATGAAAGAAGAGTTTGTTTAATGTATCATAGTCAGGAATCAATTCCGGATCCAGAAATTTAATTGACGTATCTCCCTGATGATATCGTACCAATTGTCCTTCCAGCAGCTTAAGGAACAGAATTCTGTTGATCCATGTGATAGAAAGCTCAAGTGCCACATGAAAGAGTTGTTCTTCCGTTTCTGAGCCGTAATCTGACGGTTTCTCAAGCTGGTTCAGACAATCCTCATATCGCAGGATGTTGATCGCATTTTCTATAAAAGACCCATTGTCTTTTGATTTCTCCGACTTTCTTCCAATTAGTTTTTTGCTTCCCTCTTTTCGTTCCTCCAGTCCGATGATATGAAGTAATTCATTATAGAATCTTTTGTCAAGCGTATTACTGTCATTGGAGAAAGGAAGTTTCAGTAGATGCTCAGGTGAAAAGATTTTGAAGATTCCAATGAGTTTGTTATCATCCTCCTTATTGTCGCTTTTGATGATGGCCTCAAACTCCCGCATATCAAACCAGGTAACTGGAATAGATGCATCTTGATCAGCAATAAACGGTTTTACGATTTCATTGTAGAAAAAATCAGTTGTTTTTCCGGAAAGTCTCCCTTCCTCAAAGTTTTCAAAGTCCTTTACCAACTTCTTATTGTTGGCAAAGATTTTTTCAAAATCCTGTGCATTAAAAATATACCACTCATAGAGGTCTGTTGCAATCAGGTATTTTATTTCAAGGTTCTTTCCTTTGATCCTCTCTCTCAAATAGTATAATACCAATTCATGAACCGCTTTAGCATTCAGATCTTCCTTTGAAGGCATTTCAGCTTTGTTCCCTGGTCTTTTGGTCTCGATAATCACTCCGACAGAGCTTTTTGCATTTTTCCCGTTGTGAATGACGAGATCAGTTCGACCTTTGGTATTGATGTAATGATTGGGATGGAAGTATGTGTTTTTAAGGAACTCAGCAATAATGTTCTTGTGATACTCTTCTGATTCGCTATCCTTTATCTGCTCAAAAAGGGAAGTCAGGTTTGTCTTAAATGATTCAATCTGAAACCTTGTAGGCTTAACTTTAAAGAATGCTTTATTGAGAGATTTTCGAATATTCAGAACTTCAATATTCATATTGTTGGCTTTTGAATCTAAATTACAATTAAGATTCCGATCACTGGAAGATATTTATAAATAAGATGATTTGTAGTAAACCATTCAAAATGTGATTCATTAACAGTTTCTGGAGTTAGCTCAGTTTAATAGAAATCCGGAATATCATCAAGAATCGAATAATATTTCAGATCGAACTTGTTAATTTCTTTATCAGATAAGTATTTTATGAAGTCTTTGAAATCATCAAAGTCTTTAGGTGAAGAAAAGCACCCATAATTGTTGAGTTCATGAATGCTTACTCGAAACATAAATCTCTAACTATTTAAACGTTACTGGTTACTGGTATTGGTATGCCTGCTTAATCAAATCCATTACAGCAGGAAAGTCAGTTGTTTCATCAAGTTTCAATTCTCTAGTAACTGACCACCCCCTTTGTGAGATGTCTTTAGATATGTTTTTTGGGTCTTGGAATGTGTTTGTGTCTACTCTTAGTTGCAAGATTAACCATTTCTTCCTTATATGAACGGCTAGGAAGGTAGTGTTTACCACATATTTAATGTATTCAGGAACAAATCCTTCTTCGATATTATCTGCCAGACTTAAAACTTCTCTTCTGAAATCATCAAAAAATAGTTTAAACTCTTGATTCATTTTTTCTCGATGATCATCAAGGGTTATTGTTTTGTTACTTCTTTTTAGATTACTCGCTGAACTAATGTTGTTTTTTTTATGCTGATTGATAATTGGATCTAAATGAATATCCAATTCATCCTTATGATAGGAATAGGCGTAGCATTCAATATTCGTATCTAAATGTTTAATTAAACTAATATCCCATTTTGAATACTCTTTTGCCACAGTAATCAATCTCACTTCGCTCCAATCTACTATTAATGAGGACGTTCTTTCATTCTCTTTGACAATTCTCTCAAATTCATATTTAGTTGACCGCTCATGTAGCCAATCATAATAAAACACGATCTGGTTAATGATTTTATCGTCTACTTTATGCTTGAATTCAATGATACATGGCATACCCTTATTGGTAATAGCTAAAGTATCAATCTCCCCTCCAGGTATTTTGTAGAAACTCTTTAAATGGAAGCACTGAAAGAATAATTCAAGATGCTTTTCTACATATTTTTGTAATTCTTTTTCTGGTGTAGAGCTTATAAATTCTCTTTCTTCAATTATGGCCCCTGTCTTTAAGTTAACTCGTGGCATATTGTTGAGGTGTTGATTTAGACATGTTTACTCGTTATTCACAAATGTCTATTTTTCAATAAAAATACCTAATAAACAGGACTTTTGAAACCTCGAAAGGAAAGTAACTTCAGATTATTCCTTCATCAGAAAAATTGAAATATCTTGTTATCGGAAGTATAATAAGGTGATTTAAGAGAGAGATTTCCATCAAATCGCAAGCCTACTTAATTCTACTGGTGATTTTTCTATCTACATCAGAAGGCTCCGGATTTCCGCTCGGATGGTTATGAGCTAAAATGATTGATGAGGCGTTAGCCTTAATCGCATATTGGAGAATAACTTTAATATCAACGATACTCCCAGATGTAGATCCTTTTGAAAGTGATACCATTCCGAGAACTCGATTGGCTCTGTTCATCAGTAGCAATTTGAATTCTTCGATGTGTTCAATTGTGTTCTTGTTCCAAGAGTCGAACAGGATCCTATAAGCATCCTGGCTAGATTTTATTTGTGCACGATTATCTGGATGGACATTAGTTCTGTATCTTAATTCTACCTCAGCTACTTCTTGATTATCTGGGATTTTTAATTCCATGATTACGATCTGTTAGGACAATTGATTTTAAGCCTGATCTAGTGATCAGATTACGATTTGGTTCTTATAACACTCGAACATTTACTCGAAATGTCGGTAAATACGGCGTTTTATGAGAGGGTATTTTTTAGTGTTGACGGAGGTGTTGATGGATTTGAGCTTTATTCCTTTTCATCTTTTCTTTTGTATCCCACGCGTTTCATTGGCTTCTCCTGTACATCAATAAACATCTTGAGATATTGAAAGACCAGTGCTATTTTCTCATCTTGTTTGGCTACTTTCTTGTCTAAAGAGTCCATTTGTTGGAGCAGATCTTTATGTGTGAGTAGCATCTCCCTGATGCGCACATACACGCGCATAATTTGAATATTTACTTTTATTGCCCGCTCTGAGTTAAGTACACTGGAGAGCATTAAAACGCCATGTTCGGTGAAAGCCATAGATACATACCTTGCTCCTCCCCAGCTTGAGGTGCCAAATTGGCTCCTCAAGACATTAAATTCTTGTGTAGTCAATTCAAACATGAAATCCTCAGGAAACCGGTCAATGTTTCTTCTTACGGCTCTTTTTAACTGTTTGGTTTCTATACCGTACAGTTTTGCCAGATCATGGTCAAGCATCACTTTCTTCCCCCTAATCACATAGATCTTCTCCATTACAGCAGCATCAGGTAATTCAATTGGAGAATCATCTTCATTCATAGCATCTTAGATTTAAAGAATTAGAAAGGAAACTCTATAAGGTCGCAATTTGCGACCTTAGAATCTCTTAATTCTTAATGGGTTTGGCGGAGAAATATCGTTTCCGATGCTATTATTATGTTGCAACACCCCAAAACCGCGAAAGCCCCCGCTAGATCTAGTGTCTTCGGGGGCTTTCCAATTTCTATTGACGGAGGTGTTGATGGATTTGAGACTACTCCATTTTTTGAATGAGATCTTTAAGTTGCTGCATCTCTTCTTTGCTTAGACTCTCTTCCTTGACGATGTGGGACACCAGGGTAGCCGGTGAATTTCCAAAGTAATTTGACATTATTTTTTTAAGTCTGGCCTTCCGGTATTCAGCTTTACTAATGGCTGGAAAATATTCATAGGTCTTGCCATATGCCTTGAATTTTACATAGCCTTTGGTTACCAGGATTCTTACTACCGAAGAAATCGTGTTATAAGGGGGCTTAGGATCTTCAGGTAACTGTTCAATAATATCTTTTACAAATGCTTTTTTTAGACTCCAAAGCTGCTGCATGATACGCTCTTCTACTTTTGTTAGCTCTTCCATTTTTCTCTATTTCTCTTTTAATAGAAATTCCATATCTACCACTGAGTATTCTCCGCTCACCTGGTCCTTTAAAGGAATGGGATTTGGTAATATTTCCTCCGGAACAAATTTATTCATTTGCTTTATCGCCTGAACAGACTGAATCAGTCTGGTTTTACTGAACAGGTCCCCGGGTTTTAATAGAATGGCATCCATAACATCCTGTTCGGGAACGCTGCCATTACCTTTGATTATGATTTGCCCGATTCTAAACGGTTCTCCTTCATAAATCGTAATGGTCAGATCCATTGTTCCGTCATCCTTTGGCTCCTCAGTATAATCCATCTGTAAGAAGAGATAACCCTTGTCGAGATAAAGCGTGTTAACCGCCTCCGCGTCCCTATAGAGTCGATCGAGCAAATGATCTTCGGTGTAAGTATCCCCGGTTTTGATCCCAAGCTCTTTGGTCAACCTGGAATCCGTAAAAAGCTTATTGCCTTCCCAGCTAATCTTTCCAACTTTAAGCTGGTTGGAAGATTTGGCTATTTCGGCCTGAGGATCCATGGACAAAGTATTTGAGTTAGATCGGGTTTCCAGATAAGAAAAAGACATTAGCAATAATGCAGCTACCGGCAGGAGAAGGAAGAATAAGATTCTCTGCCTTGGAAGAGACTTGGGTTTTTCGATCATCCTGAGCCTGCGACTGATCTGTTTTGCTGAAAAAGCTGAAGAAAGAATGGGAGAGTTTTCTGCGGTAGTTAATTTGAGCAAAAGATTGGAATACGATTGTTTCATTGCTTTGTTTTTAAGGATTTTTTCATCAGCTAAATATTCATGTACCTCTTGGAGGTAAGCTTTGAAGATGTTGATCAAAGGGTTGAACCAGAATAATACAGAAAGGAACTCGAGAAACAGGATGTCCGCTGTGTGGTATTGTTTTGCATGAATGATCTCATGACTAGCTATTCGATCCATTTCTTCATTACTCATACTTCCCAGATTCTTACTTAAAAAAATGTAGTTAAAAAAGGAAAAGGCAGGTGAGGATGTGTCTAATTGGATAAACCAGTATCCATCCTTCTTTTCTTTTGGACTGTTCCTGATACTGCTTCGGATGCTGAGGAGCTTTTTACTCAGTTGCATCAACCTGTAAATTGCTATAAAGAAATAGATTATACAGAGTCCGTACCCTATAATTCTCCAAAGAGGAACCATACTTTTTTCTGGAGTGAGGTTTCCTGGATTTTGTTCTGAAACGGTAGAATCAAAATTAAGAAGGGTAAGGTTTAGTGGTTTGTTAATGGAGCTTGCCCCCGGCAACATCAGATGCCAGTTAAGAGGGAGGGTAATCAGTGGAAGTAACAGCGCCAACATTAGACCTCCTAAAAGAGATACCCGCATCCAGGTGAAGTGTGTTAATTTCGATAAAAACAAGCGGTAAATAAGAAGGAAAGTGATGAAATACAGTGTTGACTCTATAAGGTATTGGAGGACTGATTGTAACATCATTGTGTGGTTAAATTCAAAACAAATATAACTTATATTTCCGTTATATAACTGATAGATAAGTTATATAACGGAAAAAACAGTTAACAAATGTTAATCCAGCTCGATCTGGCTTGTATTAGAACCACCGCCAAATCGCGAAAACCCCCGCTAGACCTTGTATCTTCGGGGGCTTTCCATTTAAGAGAGATAGTGCACATACGGGTGCAAATGAGCACCCTTCTCCGACACTATAGTTAATTTTCAGTTTTATATTTAATCATTGCTCTGGTCTGAGTCCGCTTATTGGGAAGTGTTTTATAATGATAAATTAGTAGTGATGCGTTAACTTTTTTGAAATTTTTGTAAACAACAGTAGTACAATATAATACAGTCTTTCTTCGATTTTTTAATTTGAACTGTAGTTTTGCGCTTAAGTGATTTAACCAGATAAGCTCATAAGGAGCACCTGTGAAAATCTGCAACGTTCTTTGATGTATTTATAATCATCCAGTATTGATCAGATCTGACATTTTGTCGGTCACAATTGATCTTACATCAATCTACAACCATCTGATTTTGATTGACAATCATCTTATGCGGAAGCACATTCGTCTGAGATCAATCTACAGGCACCTTAAACTCATCTACTGAGATCTTTTGCGATCTGACATTCATCTTATTAGGAATTACATGCGTCTGATGATATCAGACAATCATCTTAAGTCATCTGACAACCATCTTATGACAATCTACATTCATCTTATGTCAGTTTACATTCATCTTACGCCAACTGACAATCATCTTATATGAAATTACATTGGACTGATAGCGATATACAATTGTCTTATGCCTGCAGACTATCAACTTATGACAATTGACAACCATCACAAGCCTTCTGCACAAAATTTTGAATTACATACAATTAATTTCATGAAAGAGTAGTTAACAGATTTCCAAGACAATCAAAATTTCAAAGAACAAAGAGATTTATTTTTATTTACCCATAACTCCAAATAGAGGTAGGTTATCAGGCTGTATTCCATTGTGTGATAAGAAGTTTTATATTTGCTTGCCTTTTTACCATCCTTCATTTTTCCATCCGGAAAAACACTTGTATAAGTGTCTCCATATTCTCTATCAATAAAAAATTCGTTCCAGAAATCGGTATGCAGAGAGGGGTCTGTTCTTCCGACACCGGTATACCATATTCCGTTTTCACCAAATCCCCATTTATAAGTTTTCCTGCAATGAATTCCGTTGAATCCAAATAGCCTTTATTCCCGGTTAATAGATAAAGCCGGTAAAACATCCATACAACCTCCAGGTTATGACCGATGTTTATTTCGTTCTCAAGATTATCAGTTCTTGCTTTGTAATTCCAGTCTTTGTCAAACGATTCTAAGATCCAGTTGGTTTCGGGATCTGTCATTTTTTTCAGAACTGTATTCATAATTCTTTCCGCCTGGTGAAGGTATTTATCATCTCTTGTGGCAAGATACAGATAGAGCATATAGCTCGAAACAGGAACAACTTCCGATGAAAAACTTTTATCATAAGATTTCACACTTAAATCCCTGTTTAAAAGATTGAAAAAACCGCCATTGATGGTGTCGCATCTATTTGTTTCTGCTATTTTATTTTATTTTTCAATGTATTCAACTACATTTTTATCGTGAGTAACCAAATAGTACATTGCCAATCCGGTGTTTGTATAAAACTGGATAAAACTGCTTTTAGTTGTTTCAATCGGATTTCCCTGTTTGTCAAGACAATCGTACCATCCGCCATACTCTTTATCCCATGCTGGGTCCAGCAGGGAAGAATGTCTGTTAATGCCTGATTTTTCCAGAAATTCCCATTCAGAACATTTTCGTTATTCTATTTTACGGGTTCAGAACATCCTGCTGTGAACAAGAGGATAACCAGGATGAGACTGAGATGTTTTATGTTGTTTTCAAAAGTCATTGTAAACTACTTATGTGCGATAAAAACTGATCATATTCAATCGGGGTTACTTCAAACAGACCTTTTTTCTGATCCAGCAGAACTTGTTTTACTACGTCAAACATTGTATCCTGATATAGTTTAACATCAGCTTGATTTACAGAATCAGGATCTTTATCAAAGGCAAGTTCAACTTTCCAGAGTTTGTCCATTTGTTCGTTTCCAATGAGCAGATGCTTATTGTACACGATATGGACAGCCTTTTTTAGCGGGTGATAGCCAATATAATAATGATATACCCTTTGGGGAGCATTTATGGTCTCATCAATAAAATATTGATTTTTTTCAGTGTCATTTCTCCTGCTACATCCCAGAACATAAGCAATTACATCGCTCACTGTATGGTCTCTACTGCTAATAAGTGTGAACTCATCCCTTTCCAATGAATTCTCGGTTCCCCTTATTAAATCTGTGGCTATCTGAGAAATACGATATCCTCCTGCACCGCATAAACAGACATGTCCTAAAAAACAACTTACATCGTTAAAACTTATTTCTGTAGTTTCTTGATCGGGGGGATAACTTCCTGCAAAAATCCCATGATGATAATGAAAGAAGATGGGCGGAAAATCATAGATGAAATCGTATTTTTTATTCCAGAGTGATTCACTATTAGTTGTTTTGAAAACAGACAATTTCAACTTATCTATGAATTCATCAGTCAATGAGGTACCTGAAAAGAAAGTTACTCCGTCAGCGCCTTCTTCTCTTGCTATTATTATTTCCTGAATCACACCTTCGGGAGTGTTTTTATTATGTGAGGAATGACAGGCAATACCCGGATAAATTAAGCATTTTCCATTTGTTGCTTTTACGGCCCGTTTAACGGATCTTCTGAAAACATCTAAGTCATTAGTGTATTGCATGGGACAGATAATATCAACGAGACCTTCCTTTGCCCAAAGCTCCCAATCCTGTCCGATTAAAACTTTCGCTGTTTCAGGGTCAGGAAACACATCAACCCCTAAAACCACATCCTTTCCGGATTTGTCAACAGTTTCTTTTATTTCCCTGACAAGTGTTGTTACTTGTTTTGCATTCCATTTTATCCACTCGCACCAGATTATGCTTCCGCAGTCCTGATGAACTTCAAGTGGAGAAGATCCAAATTCCTTTTTAAATGCTTCGCAGGTGGCTTTATCATAGCTAAACCCCTGATTTATCTGGAATCGAATATAGTCCAAATGAATACCGTCAATATCATATTTGAGAGCCTCTGTTACTTTTTCTTTGAGATATTCGCGGACTTCTGGATTTGCCAAATTCAGATTAGGAACGATCTCTCCATTTTTACTTCTGATTAGCCATTCGGGATGATTTATTATTTCGTCTTCAAATTTAACTCTCTGTCCCGGACAAATAATAGGGTGGACCTTCATTCCCTTTTTATGAGCCTTTTCAAGCAGAATTTCAAGGAAATCCCATCCCTTTTGATTTTGATCTTTCATGGCATAAAAACAAAAAATATTGTTTATACCTGCTTCAGCATATTTATCAAGAAGCTCTTTCAAATGTTGTGTTGCTTCTTCCTTTTCATCTTCAAACATGCTGGAATGAAGCCATACAGCCCTTCCTTCTATTTGTTGTACTGTTTGTGAAAATGAAGTTTTCGGAATAATTGAAATAGAAAGAAATAGTATTCCAATCATCAGGGCGTAAACAGATTTTGATTTCTTTCGCATTGTTTTCGAATTATTTGAATAAAGCTATGCATAAGAAGAGAGCAAGACAAGAACACGACCCATTTATATTTTGGAAATAAAAAATCCTGTAACGCAATGTGTTACAGGATTGAGGATAGTAAAAATTTAGTGGAGCTGCGCGGAGTCGAACCGCGGTCCAAACGAGAAACCCATATGCCTTCTACATGTTTAGCCTATCTTTGGTTGTAGGGAAGGAGCCAGCGAAAGGCTACAAACTCAATCCTTAGTCTCCTTTATTTCGCCACTGAACCGGGACATTTCAACGGCTATCCTTGCTTAGCTTGTGCCCCATATACTACTGCCAACCAGGAGGAAACAGTAGCGGAACATCTCGTCCTCAGTCTCTAAGACCGGGATTAGGCTAGTCCTACTAAGTAAGACTAAGCTGCGAGAGCATAGTTATTATCGCCAATTATAAGTGTGTAACCTGGGATTAACGAGCCAAATCACCACGCTCGACATGCTTACATACCAGTTGATCCCGCTGTCAAATCCATTTCAGCCCCTGGTAATATGCAAAGATACTGATTATTTAATCACCCTTAGCTCAATAACCTTATCAGCATTCTCGAAAATGGTTTTCACCATCTCTTGCCATAGTTTTGGAAAGGCTTTCTTACTCTCTTCTGTTGCATCAGGTCCAAATGCAGATTGCATAATATCACCAGGGTTAACTACCCTCTTGGGCATATAGCTTACCTCTACACTCTGGTTTGTATCGAGTCGTGTAAATCGCACGTTTGATTGAATATCTGCGCCATAAATTAAAAGTCCCCGACGATTGAATTTCCCATTCATACCGGCAAATCCGTTATCACTGGTTGCCCCGGTAATATTTGACATTACTTGTGCCGAAACACCTGTATTTCCTTCGTTTAAAGATTCTCGCAATTCTACTTTAATCCCCCCTCTCTCGGGAAGTTCTGTCCCGTAAAGTTCCTGAAGTCCTTTAAGTGTCATCAGGTATGATCCGCTAACAAGTGCGCAGCTGTGACCTGCCATTTTGACGATATCGAGGTATGAGATATCTATAATCCCCTCTTCACTGGATCCTAAAAACTTGCTTAACTCGTCTTTGAGAATAATGTGCTCAACTTCATTATAAAAACCGGGATATTTCATCATATTTCAAATAGTTTTTTTATCTGATTTCCCTCAATAATAACCAAGAGATTTTAGTAATTCCAACCCCTTCGGGTCTCCGGTTAGCTCTTCTACACGTTTTTCATTTTTGCTCTCTTTCCACTTCCCGATAGAGGAATCACTGATTTGCTGAACTTTTGTAAAATATGCATTGTTCCTTGTGACCGTTGCATTACTATGCCAATTCAATATTTCTTTTGACAGTTCAATCTCCAGGAATGAACAGATCTCTGCGACTGAATTTTCGAAATCAAGAATGAGATCTTCATATTTAAGCGTATGAACCTTTGGATGGTTCTTGATTTCCAGTCCGGCTGAAACATCCTTTATCCATCGTTCCGGTGAAACCCAGTACTTGTCCTTGGTTGTGGGATGCCTGGAGAGTATAACATCCCGTCCATCTCTGATAATCTGTATAAAACGAAAATTTCCGTTGAAATAGTGATCTATTTGATCGAGATGATGGATATTACGCGGAGTTTTTTCACACCATCTATTTGAAGATTTCGGGATCCTGTACTTTATAAAACTACTGTATAGCCTGTCCATCCTTGTTGGAATCGGGTTTCCCGCTTTATCTTTCGAATGCATAAAGAGACTAAGCTCCCCAGGGATGCAGAAAATTTCTTTGTGTGAAGAGAGGATAGAAAGCAACAAAGTGGTTCCGGATCTGCCGCATCCCCCGACAAACACAGGAGGTTGTGTAAATCTTCTTTTTTCTATCCCTTTGCCGAGGTAGGTGATTATTGGCAGAAATGTTTTTTTAAAGGATGTCAGCATTTCGATATGTTTTGCTGTGTTTTATTGGGGGCCTAATGCGCCATCCGCTTTGTGTAGCGTATTCCCTTTGCTGTCGGTATATACCGCATATTCAAAGTTCGTATTTGTGCCATATGCTCCAAACTCACCTTGTTTATTTACAGCAATATAGTAGACCGGAAGATTTTCAGCATCTGGCACTTTTTTCAAAGCACGCATCACAGCTTCTTTACATGCGTCATAGGGTGAAAGTCCGTTTCTCATCAATTCAACGATTAAATGCGAACCTAAAGTTTTCATAATTACTTCACCTACACCTGTTCCTCCTGCACCGCCAATCTCGTTGTCAACATACAGACCGGCACCAATAATAGGCGAATCACCAACCCTGCCATGATGTTTAAAAGCCAACCCTCCGGTTGTACATGCTCCTGAAATATCTCCGTTGTTGTCAATAGCCAGCATGCTTATAGTATCGTGGTTATGGAGATCGATTGGCACAGTTTTATTGCTTGCCTTCCACTCTTCCCATTGTTGCCTTGAGTAATCGGTATGCAAATCTTCTTTTCTGAATCCGTTTGCCAGGGCAAACTGTAGAGCGCCTTCCCCGGCCAGCATCACATGAGGC
>Ga0255368_10284_pt1 | contig 12503 bp, 8 predicted proteins | sample ANMaggSeSYBR01E6_FD_182094 | JGI IMG/M metagenome (GOLD analysis project Ga0255368, IMG submission 182094) | Sediment cell enrichment communities from methane seep in Santa Monica Basin, California, United Staets - ANME aggregate JGI... | ecosystem: Environmental > Aquatic > Marine > Cold seeps >...
CGGCAATTGGGCTTGTGCAAAACCTTATAGAATGGGATATCGATTTTGATATATTTAAGGGTCTTGAAATCGCGTCCTCCTTCCAGCCCACTCCTGTATCTCCTGATCACCTTCATGCATGCATGGAATTCATCATCGGACGGTTAAAAAACATGCTCCTGGATGACGGTTATAAATATGATGTTGTTAATGCCGTGCTCGCCCAACAGGGTAGAAACCCCTCCCCGGCCCTGAAGGCGATCATTCAATTAAGCGAATGGGTTGAAAAAGAAACATGGGAGGAAATCCTTCCCGCTTTTTCTCGCTGCGTGCGTATAACACGTGATATTAACGAGACATTCACAATCAAAGAAAATAAATTAATTATGAGTGAGGAAAATACACTCCTTGCAAGCGCGGAAAAAGCCTCAAAAGCTCTCGCAAAAAACTCTTCAATAACTGTGTTTTTATCGCAAATCGAGAAGATGATCCCAGAGATCAATTCCTTCTTTGATAACCTTCTTGTGATGGATAAAGATAAAGAAGTAAAGCAAAACCGGCTCGCGATCTTACAAAAAATATCCGGGCTGTCAGAGAGATTGGCTGATCTATCTCAGCTTGAAGGTTTTTAGGAAACGGGAAGACCTATTCTTCATTACTCTGCGATATATTGTTTTCTAATGGAAGATCATTTTTTTCCAAGCAGAAAGCCAGGAATCGTCAGCTTGGAAAAACCCTGATCCGCTTCAAAAAATATACTGCTAACTTAAATTAATTTCTTGACCCTTGCCATATAGATTCTTTTCCATTAAAGTAAACTCATCAGGCGGTTGGTTATACCAAATATCACATGAACAACATTGATGAAGTAAAAAATCGGTTGGATATTGTCGACCTTATATCCGAATCAGTAAAATTACGCAGAAGCGGCAAAAATTACACCGGATTCTGCCCCTTCCACGCTAACACGCGCACACCTGCTTTTGTCGTATTCCCGGAAACAAGTACCTGGCGTTGTTTTGGTGAATGTAATGAGGGTGGAGATATTTTTCGATTTGTGATGAAAAAAGAAGGGGTTGACTTCAAGGAAGCATTGAAGATGCTTGCCAAACGCGCGGGCGTCGAATTGGAACCACTCACTCCACAAAAAAAAGAACAAAATGAGCGTGAAGAATATCTCCGCAAAATACTGGAGGAAGTAATTATTTTTTATCGCCATGAATTGCTGCATACCAGCGAGGGTGAAAAAGCGCTTACTTATCTGCAAGAGAAACGCGGCATCAACCTTAAAACGGCAGAAGAATGGGAGCTCGGATACGCTCCAAAGAGCTGGGATGCCAGTTTGAAATATCTGAAGAACAAAGGACATTCAATTAGAGATATTATTGATTCCGGCCTGGTGACGGAAAAAGAAGACGGGAAAGTATACGACCGCTTTCGCCACCGCGTGATGTTCCCTATCCGCAATATGACAGGGCAAATGACCGGATTTGGCGGCCGAGTACTCAATCCGGAAGATATTCCAAAATTCATCAATTCCCCGCAATCCATTCTTTTTGATAAAAGTGCCATTTTGTACGGTCTTGATAAAGCCAGGAAAGCGATCCGCAGTAAAAATCAGGCGGTTATTGTTGAAGGATATTTTGATGTAATCGTTGTTCATCAGGAAGGCTTCCAAAATGTGATCTCTCCGATGGGTACGGCTCTCACTGAAATACAAATGCGGCTTCTGAAACGGTACACCCGCCGCTTTATTATGGCGCTCGATCCCGATGCGGCTGGTCAGAAGGCGACCTTACGGGGTTTAGAAGTTGCAAGAGGAGCGCTGGATCATAACAATGATCCCGTTTTTGATGCGCGCGGCTTACTCCACCATGAATCACGCTTGCAAGCAGATCTTCGTGTCAGCACTTTACCTGACGGACTTGATCCTGATGAAATAGTTCTTCGAAATGCGGCGGATTGGGAAAAAATCATCCAATCAGCTCAACCAATTATTTTCCACGTTCTGGACTCACTCATAGAAGGTAAGGACCTGGATGATCCAAAGGTGAAAAGCGCTATTGCTAACCAGGTGCTTCCCCTGGTAAAAGATGTTGCGAATCCGGTCGAAAGAGACGCCTATCGCCAGCATATTGCCCGAACACTGAAAGTGGACGAACGCACACTGCTGGATGCCATTGTGCCGGTAAAAAGAAAACGCACCTACCGCCGAAAAGCGCAAGGACCTTTAAGCGAACAAAATAACCCTGCCGCTTCTGAAATCCGCGTTCAGGATAAAATCAATCTTGTCGAGCGAGAGATACTCGCTTACTTCTTTAAAAAACCAGAGTCGAAATTCGTCATTAATCGTTTTCTCAGTGAACAAGGATTAGACCCCCTTTCAGTAAATGATTTCAGAAGTACTGAGAATCAGCAAATCGTAAAAATTGTTTTTAGTTCGCTTACACAAGACGAGCAAGACCCAGTAGATTATATTACCTCGAACCTCGGTGATGATTTTTCCAATTTTGAGATACCTCAAATGAAAAAACCAAAGACGGAGGAGGAGAAGCAAAACTCCGAACAACGCCATCTTGAAGAGACAATCCGTTTGATCATGCAGAGCAGACAAATGTCAGTAAATCAGGAAATAAAAGGGTTTCGCCTGCTCCAATCCAGTCAGGAGGAAGAGATTCCAAAAGAAAAAAGCACGGAAATCCAAGACCGAATCCCCATTTTAATCAAAATGCGGGGTAAGCTTGATCGCGCTCTCTCGAAACCGATCACAATCAAATAATGACCCTCATGTATAATAAAAAAGAATACTAAATACGCAAATCTCACCAACCCAATAGTATTTAATTGATACGCGAGCAAATAAATGCCTCAAGATATTGATGACTTTGACTCGGAAATTGATACAAACGGTTCTGGTATTGAAGCATTTTCTAATAATACTCACAACATAAATAGGGCCGAAAAGGAAACTATATTATTGGATTCAAAAGAAACAGGCCAATCCTCACAACAAACCGTACTGACCGCTGAGTTATCCCGTGATCCAGTGCGCCTTTATTTAAAAGAAATCGGTCAGATCAAACTTCTGAACGCTGAAAGTGAATTCCGCCTTGCTGCTCGGAATGAAGCCAACACACGCCTGGATTGGCTAAGATCTCGCGATTTAAACTCCAGCAGCGGAAAACCCGATCCCAGCCCGCTATTTAAACAGATACTTTCTGACCTGCTTCAAACCTATTCAAATCTACATTTATTCTGCCAGAACAATCTGGCTTTTGACCTTCCTGACTTCTGTCTGGTTCTGGCGGAGGCACAAGCACTCCGAGCAGCATGGCTGACCGATGAGCCTTCTTATACACGCAGTTACCTTGAAATCTACTGGAACGAAAACGCGAAAAAATCGGATTCGGTTCGTACGGAACTCATCAAAGGCCTCATCCAGGAGGTATACGCTTTCTTTCTTGCAAGCTACCTGCTTCCAGAAGATACAGCGGCTTATCTTTTAGATTTCCTGCAGAAAAAAGGGAAATTGCCCACCAGGCAGACAATGATAAAACATCTGCCTGACAGTAAAACCCTCACAAAAACAAGTGAACATACCGCATTTCTTTCTGAAGAAGCCACAACGGCTCTCATTCGCGCAAACCTGCGCCTAGTGGTTAGTGTAGCAAAAAAATATCTTGGGCGTGGGATTACATTTCTTGATCTCATTCAGGAGGGGAATCTGGGACTCCTGCGAGCAATCACCAAGTTTGACCCTGCCCGCGGCTATAAGTTCAGTACATACGCAACCTGGTGGATACGCCAATCGATCAGCCGTTACATCGCCGAACAAGCCCGTACTATTCGAATCCCAGTTCATTTGTTTGAGTCGATCTCTAAACTTCTCCGAATACAACGGTCACTCGTACAGAAACTTGGACGTGATCCTACACCACAGGACATTGCACTTGAGTTTAACATTTTAACCACTGAAGAAAGGACAAAAATCAAAGATTCACTTAGAAATGGTATTCCCCTTGGGGATGAACTGCAGGGCCGATGGGATTATGCCACTGAAAAAGTACAGAAAATCCTAAAATCTGCTGAGGAGCCCATCTCTCTTGAGCGGCCTATCGGCGATGAAGACAGCAGTCAATTGGGAGATTTTATTGAGGATGATGAAGCGATCGCCCCCATGGACGCTGCTGACCGAGAAATGCTTCGCGATCAGGTCCAGAGCGCATTAGGCGCACTTTCGGAACGCGAACGGCAGGTGCTTGAACTGCGTTTTGGCCTTATCGACGGAAAAGACCACACGCTGGAAGAGGTCAGTAATTATTTCAATGTAACAAGGGAGCGTATCCGCCAGATAGAAGCCAAGGCTCTCCGTAAACTGCGCCATCCAACTCGCAGTCGGAACCTACGTGAATATTTATGAAAGCATGATATAATCTCGTCGCTAAAACAAAATTTAAGATCGTTTCAAGCTAGGCAGGTTATCTGTATGAATAAACTGCCAAAAACCCCAATTGAATAAATAATTTTCTTAATAGTGATTTCCAATCGTCAGTGGTGCTTTCATTAACCATCTTTACATCAAGAAATGGATAATAAAATATGAATATAAATGAATTAGAAGATAAATCTCTTGTTGATTTGCGTACCATGGGAGAAGAATTAGGCATCCCAAAATCAGCAAGACAGAAGAGAGAATACCTGATGGTCGCGATTGCCAGCCGAACCGTTGAGGAGAAGAATGAAGACGGAGCGGGAAAGGTTGAAAAAGGGGGCGGTATCCTCGAGATCATGCCTGAAGGTATTGGTTTTTTGCGAGAGAATTATCAAATGAGTAAGAATGACATTTATGTCTCACAGGCACAGCTTCGCAGATTAGACCTCAGGAATGGTGATCTTATTTTTGGAAAAATCCGCCCACCGCGCGAATCTGAACGGCATTATGGCCTCGTGCATGTGGAATTTGTAAACTGCATTCCTGTCGAGGAAGCCAAGCACCGCGTAAGGTTTGAAGAACTTACACCCATCTTTCCGGATGAACGAATCAATCTTGAAACCAAAAAAAGCGTGGCCTCAAATCGCTTGATCGATCTGATCGCTCCCATTGGGCGCGGGCAGCGGGCAATGATCGTCTCTCCTCCAAAAGCTGGTAAAACCACAATCCTGAAGGACATTGCAAACGCAGTTTCTGAAAACTATCCCGAGATCAACCTGATGATCAGTCTCATCGGCGAACGCCCTGAGGAAGTAACAGATATGGACCGTTCGGTTGATGGTGAGGTAATCGCCTCCACTTTTGACGAACCTGTCACATCTCATGTTAGAACTGCTGAGATAACTCTTAACCGTGCCAAACGGCTGGTTGAAATTGGGCATGACGTGGTGATACTTATGGACAGTCTCACACGCCTCGCAAGGGCGTATAACCTGGTAGTTAACCCCTCCGGCCGAACACTTTCCGGTGGTATGGACCCATCCGCTCTCTATCCGCCAAAACGCTTTTATGGAGCTGCGAGAAACATTGAGGACGGCGGGTCATTAACAATTATTTCTACTGCTCTAATTGATACTGGTTCGCGATTGGATGATGTTGTCTATGAAGAATTTAAAGGCACTGGCAACATGGAACTTCATCTTTCACGAAGACTGCAACAAAGACGTATATTCCCAGCCATTGATATAGAGCGATCCTCAACACGGCGTGAGGAACTGCTTATTCCCCCTGATATTCTCAAACAAGTTTGGCTTATGCGCAGAATGTACATTCAGATGATCAGTTCTCCTCCTCAGGGTTCCGGAATGGATACTGCTGTCGCTACCGAAGCCATCATTAATAAAATGAACAAAACAAAAAACAATATTGAATTTCTGAATGCTCTAACCGCGGATAAATAGTATGGCAGTTTCTCCAAAAAGAGAAGAAAAATCCGGTAAAAAAGAAATTAAGAAATATCCCACCTGGCTGGTTACTGGTACCTGGGTAATTGCAGGGTTGATGGTCATCCTGATGAGTTTTACTCTTTATCAATATTTCACCGGCCGTTCACTTCTTGCTTTCATCAACCGCCCAACAAAATCAACCGAAAGCGCAGAGGTTTCTTCACTTCCGGATTACTCGCCATCAAGATCCTACGATTCCATTGAACGCAGCGCAAATCCAGATACCGTTTTGCCAATGGGATCTCGTAAGAAAGTCGTTGAATATACAGTCTCAACTGGTGATTCCTTGTTTGGGATCGCTGAACAATATGAAGTAGAGCCGGAAACTGTCCTTTGGGCAAATACGGATATTCTGAACGACGACCCGCACCTGATCTCACTTGGCGTCAGTTTGAAAATTCCTCCAGTAAACGGCATCCTTTATGAATGGCAAACTTACGACCAGCTGGAAGATGTTGCCGCTAAATATCATGCAACTGTTGATGATATTCTGCTGTACCCCGGCAACAATCTGGATATGACAAATCCAATCGTTGAACCTGGCACTCTGTTGATGATCCCGGAAGGATGGCGCCCTCTGCAGCCCTGGGTGGTGCCTGTCGCTGCAGGGAATGACGCCGGTGTAACCGCGACGATCGCAGGCCCCGGTTCCTGCACTCCAAGCGGGGGTTACTATGGAACTTATTCTTTTGTGTGGCCGGCACCATATTTCGGACAGGTTTCTGGTAATGATTACTGGAGCGGTCACCAGGCCATTGATGCCATGTGCTATGAGGGAGATTCCATTTTTGCCTCTGATTCTGGTGTGGTCATTTACGCAGGACCGATAAGCGGAGGATACGGAAATCTGGTTGCCATCGACCATCAGAATGGGTATCTGACCCTTTATGCCCACTTAAGCGGCTTTAATGTCGGCTGCGGGCAAAGCGTCTCCCAGGGACAGGTAATTGGTTTTTGCGGGTCTACCGGCAACTCCACCGGCGCGCACCTGCACTTTGAAGTCCGCCAGAACGGTGGTTTTGTGAATCCCTGGCATGTTCTCCAATAAAGGACGAATTCTCCACAACAATCCTGCTTATCTGGTTCTATAACAGATCGGGGGGATTTACATCCAACCGCCATTCCTCCAACTTTAACCCTTTTATCAGATTATTTGGGCGGTCGCCCTTGAGTATGATCTGCCAGCGATAATACCCGCCTCTTTTTGCAAAGAAAGGCGGTGCTGGACCAATCATACGAATTGATTTCTTTTTACTATTTTTAATTAATTTCCTTATTTCTTCTGCTAAATTTCCAGCGCGTTCCCGAGCTCGACCTTGATCCAGATCGCGTGTTTCCAACCTGACAATGTTCGAGAGTGGAGGATATTGAATATCTCTCCGGCGGCTCAATTCCGCTTCATAAAATCCTAAATAATCATGCTGTGCGGCGAACTGGATTGCGTAATGTTCCGGTTGAAAAGTCTGCAGAATCGCTTTTCCGCCAAGCGTACTTCTGCCCGCTCTCCCTGCTACCTGAGTAAGAAGCTGGAATGCACGTTCAGCCGCTCTATAATCGGGGAAATTTATACCCACGTCTGCCAGGATCATGCCAACCAATGTCACCAATGGGAGATCCAGTCCTTTTGCCAACATCTGAGTACCAACCAGGATATCAGCGTTATGTTGTTTGAAGTGTGACAGGATAACTGCCTCAGCCCTTTTACCTGCTACCGTGTCGGCATCCCAGCGAAGAATGCGTGCAGAAGGTATTAGTTCTCCCAGCAATCGCTCAACCCGTTCAGTGCCCATACCATATCGTTTAATGCGTGCACTGCCGCACTCCGGGCATTTTTCAGGCATTTTCCGTAAATATCCACAAGTATGGCACGTCAGATGCCCCTTGATCTGATGATAGGTAAGCGGAAAATCACAATGCGGACAGAGCAGGGTATTGCCGCAATCGCGACAGAAGATTATTGTTGTACTTCCCCTCCGGTTAAGGAACAAAATTGCCTGTTGGCCTTTTGCGACGACGTTCTTCAAAGCAGATTGTAGTGAACGGCTAAAGATGGAAGAATTTCCCGCCTGCAGTTCTTCCCGCATATCCACAATATTAACCGCAGGTAATGGAAGAAACGTGATTGTTGATTTCTTTTTATCCTGGTCAGTCCGGGCAGCAATCCGTTTCTCCAGATGAATAACAGTCCATGCTTCCATTTGCGCACGGAAAAACATATCCACATTCGGCGTAGCTGAACCAAACATGACCGGTACGCCGGTAATCTTTCCTAAACTGATGGCTGCTTCAACGCTATGATAGACAGGCCCCATTTCTCCCTGATAATAAGAATTATCATGGCACTCATCAAGCACGATCACACCAAGGTTCGGCAGCGGCGTAAGCAGCGCGCTGCGTGGACCAATTAGCACGGAGATATCGCCCCGCCTGGCACGGCGCCAGGTGTCGTAGCGTTCCCCTGGCGACAGTTTTGAATGGATGACACCTACACGATCGGGGAAACGATCCAAGAAGCGTTGAATCGTTTGTGGAGTGAGTGCAATCTCTGGCACAAGAATAACCGCCTGTTTTCCAGATTTTTCAACACTTTCCGCTGCCTGCATATACAATTCCGTTTTCCCGGAGCCGGTGATACCACGCAGCAGGATCGGCTTGGTGCTTTTTGCATGAAGAGCACTCATAATTTCTTTCCAGGCAGCCCGCTGATCATTTGTTAAATGAGGTTTTTCTGATCCTTCTGGAGAAAAGTTTTTTACTGGGTCACGCACTTGCTCCCGCACATTTACCTGCACCCAATTTTGGTCTTCCAAAAAACGAATATCCGCAGAAGAAGCCCCTGTAGATGCATATATATACGACACATCCACTGGCTCTTTTTCACGCTGAAGCAATTTAATAATTCTGCGCCGCCGATCTGAAGCTGCGGAGCCTTTTCTTCCAGCAGCCAGTTTTTCGATCGGCACTTCCCTCACGGCAGATGATAAACATACAGTATTGATCTGTTTTTTGGAAACTTTTGGCTGGGGCAGAACTGTATGTGATCTAACCCACCCCTTACGTACCAGTGAGCGCATACTTCTTCGCCAATTTGTGCGAGGGAACATGCGATTCAACTGCCTCCCTCTTAATGACCCTTTTTTTACCAGCACATCCATTACTTTCTTTTGAAGCTGTGTCAAACCTTCCGGTTCGCCGCCTTCCGCCACGTTAACTGTAAACAAGATATCCGAACGCTGTCCCATCCCCGGCGGAAGCATTGCCATTAAATAAGAAGCCAGCGGTTGATGATACATAACGGAAAGCGCTTCCGCTAATTCAAGATAAGGAGGGGTAACAACCGGCTGTTTATCAAGAACACTGGAGATTAATTTTATTTCCCCATCAAAATCGCTGGCTTTTTTTACACGTATAATGACCCCCTGGACCTGCTGCTCACCGAATGGCACTTCAACCAATTGGCCGGGTATTAATTTTTCTTTCAAAATATCAGGAACTAGATAATCAAAGGTTCCGTGGACACCACCTACATTGACCGCTATCTCTGCGTATCTATCGATCACCTGGTCTTCCCCCTCCAAACTTTCAGCGTACAATTGCCGCCGACCCATACCCTACCACCGATGTACTATCTCCTGTCGCATCAGCGGATGTACTGTAATTGAGGATATATGTTTTTCTTGCTCCCGCCTTCAATGCCATCCACAATACTGCGGCGACTGATGATGCGCCGCATGCTGCTGCAGTACCATCCTGTTCTGCAAATAAGACACCCTCAGGATCCATGTCTTTGATAACTCTCAACATTTCTGCATCCATCTCTTCCGCGATATCCAGAGGAAAGAAATGGGATAGATCTGTGCTTGCCACCAGCAGAAATGACTTTTCCTTAATTGCTTCAAAAACTGCCGACGCGATTGTTTGCAGAATAATTGGATCTCTTGTGCGCACCATCAACGGCAGCAATTTAAAATTTCCTTTCAACGCGCGTTGCAGAAAAGGCAGTTGAATTTCGATCGCATGCTCTGGATCATTGGAAATTTGGTGGATGGGAATGCCTTTATTTTTCAATTTCTCAGCCAATTTCGAAAGCATATCTACATCCACTTCTACGATCCCTAATGGTGTTTCATACGCATGGAATGCTGTGGTTATTAACTCGCCAGGAAAGAATTGATGGAAAGGTGACAGGATGACAACCAGATCCCGCTCCTGTCCTTTCACCGATCGATACGCATACCCTGCTGTTCTTCCGGAATATCGGTGTCCGGCATGAGGAGAAACGAGTCCAATCACTTCGCCCTGTATTTCGTCATCAGATAATTTGGCTTCGTCCAAAAACTTATCCATCTCAGAGGCCAGCACTTGTTTATTTGAGGTGTACCAGGTGCCTGCAATTGGGGATGGCCGTTCTGTTGATTTAAATTCCATCATAAATTCCTCTCCTTCATTATATCTATAGGCAGAAGAAAGATCGCAATTAAGAAATCACAATCTAGTAAGGAAGATAATGATGCGGATTGACCCGTCCGGACCCAAGTATCAGTTCATAATGTAAGTGCGGCCCGCTGGAGTTCCCGGTGCTGCCCATATAACCGATGATATCTCCTTTGGTTATAAAAGCGCCGCAGCCTACATTCAACGACTCTAAATGCGCGTATAGAGACTGAAAATTATTCCCATGGTCAATCGCGATCACATTACCATACCCCCAATCACTCCATCCCGCGTATACCACCACGCCATTATCCACCGCGTATAAAGGATCGTACAGGTCACCCGCAACATCTATTCCAAAATGATTGATCTCCGGAGAATAATCATACCCGGAAATTGAGGGGTCGTCCGCCGGCCAGATAAAGACACCCGTGCCAATCGGGCCTACGGATACAGGGGCGCATTTCCCCTCTCCCCAGATAGCGGATTCCGCCGGTTCGTCCCTGGAAAGGATCGAATTCGTCCAGTTATGAAAAGTCCGTGAACCGCCGGGGGCGAAGATAACCGTTCCATGTTCAATATTCGGGTTTGCGAAGTCGCCAACCGTTTCATATGAGAGATTGTTACCGGGCCATTCGATAATCACTTCAGGAGTGACATTGAAGTATTCGGAGACACCATTTAAACCGTCACCCTTATTCCACGTGTGCAGCACACCATCAATCGGCGGGATAGTCAGCACCTGGCCGGGATAGATCGCTGCCGGATTATCACGTAGCGTGGTTAAATTTGTCCATAATAACGTTTCCGCCTGCAACCCATAGCTTTCGGAGATACCAAAGATCGTGTCACCGGGGACAACTTCATAAGTAATAAATTCATAGCGTGATTCAGACGGAGCATCCGTTGTTGTTTCCGCAGACTTTGATAAACCCTCAACAGGGGCAACACCTTCATACTCGGGAAGCGCCACAACACCTGTTTTTAAACCGTCTGCAGCAGAACCATCTCCTTCTATTGCCACTTCATCAACAACGAAATTACCTTTCATCACCCACACAACCAGACCTATCAGACCTATCGTAACAAGCGCCGTCCCTGTACGCAGAGCGATATCTCCCATCCCCAGCTTTTTAACACGATCCCAAAAACGGACCCAACTAGTTAGCACCGCCGGTTGCCGGGATTGCTTTGCATCTGTTGGAGAAGAAAGGTTGTCTTCTCCTGTTTTTCCATCATTTGGCGGAAGATCATCGAACATAGTCACCTCGAAAAACTATCATACCATATTGAAATAGTTATAATAACTGCATGAATGCGATGGAACCACTGCTAAAAGAAATCGGCTCGCGTTTAGCAAAAAGGAACTATTTACTTGCGACTGCCGAATCCTGCACCGGCGGGCTGCTCGGATATTATTTAACAGTACTTCCCGGTGCATCGGATTTCTATTTGGGCGGCTTAATCGCTTATTCGAACCATCTCAAGAAAAAATTACTGGTTGTTCCACAAGAAATATTAGACACCTACGGAGCAGTCAGCAAACAAACTGTCAAAGCGATGGCAAAGGGTATTCGTATATCCTTCGCGGGAAGTCTTGATATCAGGCAGATCATTGGCCTTTCTATCTCTGGAATCGCCGGCCCTTCTGGCGGTACGCCGGAAAAGCCAGTGGGAACCGTGTGCATCGGACTGAGCATCAAAAACACAGAGATGGCGTACTGCTATCAATTTGATGGATCGCGCAATGATATTCGCAGTGAATCAGCACAAAGAGCACTGGAGATACTGGAGTGCAAAACTGAATATATCCCGGTCTATAACTGAGCGGGTTTTATTTTCCTAACCTGTCCCGTTCTTCCTGAATGATGCTCTTATCTAATTTTATGAATAAAGGCTCAGGCTTGAGGAATTTTTGCCCGGGTTTCAGATCGCTCGCTTTCCATTCGCCCACTGCTTCCGCAGGATCATAGAGCAGAGCGCTGTGTGTTCCCACAGAATCCTCAAAACTGTCAGTATACTGCCTGCCAAATAATTGACCTTCGAAGCCCAGATATTGATGCAGTTTCTGGCTGGTGAACGGAAGGAAGGGCGAAAAAAGCATTTTCAATGAATCAATTGCTTTCATTGCGACATAGATCGATTTAGCTGCT
>Ga0255368_10276_pt1 | contig 12496 bp, 8 predicted proteins | sample ANMaggSeSYBR01E6_FD_182094 | JGI IMG/M metagenome (GOLD analysis project Ga0255368, IMG submission 182094) | Sediment cell enrichment communities from methane seep in Santa Monica Basin, California, United Staets - ANME aggregate JGI... | ecosystem: Environmental > Aquatic > Marine > Cold seeps >...
GATCGGCGCTGAACGTGCCCTGTGCCAATTGCACATCCAAAAGCCAATTTTCCAATCGAGAGGGTTGAGGACCTTCATGAAAGAGCAAGAATTTTTGTTCAGGTTCTTCTCTCAACAAACGATACTTAATGCCATATTGATTGTTCGCTAATTCGATCTTTTCGACACCTGGGAGGTCGAGGGCTTCATACTCGTGACGAAGTTCTTCCTTGGCGTCGTACCAGAAGACAATCCGGTGCTTCTCAAATAACCTCTTGAGGGCTTGGGCAGTTTGTTCTTGACTCATGATTTCTCACTCAACCCAGCAATCTTCTTCAATGCCCTACCAAACTTGTTGTAGTTGACCTTCACGCCATCGTCCAGATCAATCTCGATCTGCTGGGTAGCGAGGGGATAAAGAATCTCATCCTCGTATTCTTTTAGCTCGGATAAAACCTTGTTGATCTGGTCGATCTCTTTGAGAGCTTTTGTCTTCTCGCCCTGGCTGGCGCTGGCGCTGATGCTGCGGGTTTCCAGCAGTGCTTTATGCGCCGTCAGTTTTTCCCGGTACTGCACCAGGTAATCATTCAAGATCACTGAAATTGTATCCTGCTGGTAGCGGTGCATGTAGACCAACGCGTTGAAACTACCCTTGGGGCTGGAAAACAGCCAGTAGATCGGACGTTTCTTGTACGTTTTGACATGATGTTTGTAGAAGTCCTTGACGAAGTAGCTGCGGATATCTCTGCCAATTGCTTCTTCCAGAAAAGCCAGGTTTTCCTCAAAATTCTCACCGCCAAAGGTTACTTTCAGGAACCCCTTAAAGCGTTCGGCGATGTCGTCCTCAAACCATTCGCCTGCCAACACCGGGATGACGTTATCCGCATCTGGAACAAAAGTCGGCTCTGGGACATGTAGTAAATAATCGTCTAACGTCTCGCCTGCATTCGCTAGAATCAAACCCTCTTTATCCAAAGAATAGCGCCCCAACATACAGCCAACGGCATAGCTGATGAATTCCTTCATCGTATCGGCGAGGAGCATGGATTCTAGTTCTTCTTCGGTTTTATTGCCTTTATACCGGTAATAATGGTTGCATGTCAGAGTGATTTCTTCCAAAGGTACTTCAGGAGACAAGTCATTTTGTAATTTATACGCTCGGATAAAGACACGATTGTTCTCTTCCTCGAGGCTTTTCATTTCCTGCGTCAAAGATTGCCAGTGGGAACTAAGAGTATAGAAAGAATTAGAGAGGTTCTCATCAAAGAATTCAGCACTTAGAATTGGAGGTTTAGAATAATCCCAAGATGTCTCTTTAGAGTTCCAGTCGTTTGTAGATAACTCATAAATTCGGTCAAATATTGGCTCGACTGATTTTCGGAAGTCTTCTGAATTCAAATATAAAATAGGTAAATCAACTAAATTGCCTGCTTGGAAATTTAGTGTTGGGTTCAAGCTTTTAAGCAGGTTGAATGCAATATTGCTACACAAGAAGGCAGTTAATGACTTCAAATAGACATTTTCTGTAAACGCAGAAGATCCACCAACATCAAATATAAAACCATCTGGTGAGAGTCTTACTCCAAATTTCGATGAACTTACGAAAGTCCAAGTGATTGCTGACTTAAAAATATAATCTAGATTGAAATTGTGCGCCCAAATTCTTTTTCCAGAGGGATGAAGAGTGGTTTGTAATAAATGCCCGTCATCCTCCCAGTTAACTATGAAATCATTATTACCATACCAGCGCCTAAAATCGCCGCCTTTGTTATAAGGGAACCATTTTTTAAGAGATGATTTTGCTTCCTCTCTACTAGTTAGTAAGAAGCCAATTTTTCCAAATGATACTTCTGCCCAGTTTCTCAAATAGTAATCATTATTACCTGTGGCCATCCCCAATCTAGGTTCAGCAAAGCTTCCTAATGGCTCTCCCTCCTCAAACAACTCTCTCACCCGATCACTTACCCAATAAGCAATAGGCGAGCCCGGAATTTTCTTGAAGTCGGCGGTTGAGGTGCGGAAGAACCAGCCGCAGTCTGGGTTCTGTATGGCCTCGAGTGTAAATGACGCCATCTCATTATCATTGCCCCTGAATTCGACAAGGCGGATAAATCTACCTCGAAATTCTATTAATGAGTTGTTTGTAAAAATAAAAGCACATATTTGAACAGTTGCGCCTTTGAAGCCCGATAGTGGAAGCTCGACTAATGCGGAAATTGTTTTTTTCTCAATTATAAATTTCCTCAATTTTTCATGAGAAGAAATATACATCCATACATTTGGACTCATCATCCCGATTGCTGCTCGCTCTACCCCAAATTCAGAACATCGATTTATGAAAGCTGAAAATGTGTCTGATTTGAAATCGGGAAAATAATCTTTCAAGTAATCACTCAAAGCAATTCCCATATTTCTTCTACCCATATAAGGCGGGTTGGCGACCACCACATGATAACGGGGCGAGAGATACTCGGCGAATTTAAGGACTTGCTTGACCTTGTCGCCGGTGATGCGTAGGAACATATCCTCAAACACGCCCAATTCTTGCAGGCGTTCTAAGATCTGTCTTGGGTTCTGCACCTGAGGTCGGATCAAGGAACCAAAGTTCTCCGCCTGCTCAAACTGATGCAACAATGTCCAAAGTTCTTGTGTGAATAATTCTTGCCCCACAGTTTTTTTGTAGGCATCGATCTCATTGGGGGTGAAAGTGATGCTTTCCAGCACGCAAATATTCGGCTCTACTCCACGGCTTAAGAATCGTCGGTCTTTCTCCTTAGCCTTCATTATCAAGGCAAAAGCCGCCAGGTGACCTGCCCGTTGGTCAATCTCAATCCCAAATAAGTTGTGCTGCAAGATCAGGCTGGGGATCTTAACTGGGTCATAGCCCTCTTCTTCGTAGATCGAATACAGCAGGTCAAAAGAGTAGGTCAGCATATGCCCTGAACCGCAGGCCGGGTCGCAAATCTTGATCTCTTGGGGGGAGCTGATCTCCAGAAAGTCGGTTTCATGTTTTTCTGGCTTGATGTAGTAGTCCATTTGCTCGACTAGCTTTGAGTTGGGATGATTGAGCATCCACAGTCGCCCTAGCGAGTTCTCAACCAGATAACGCACGATCCAATGGGGGGTGAATAGTTGGGTCGCCGCCGGGATGTCTTTTGCCTCGATCTTCTTGTTCTTCTTCAGAGCTGCAAAGACCTCGTCCTTGCGCTCGGAGATGTAATACTGATACAGCCAGCCGATCACTTCCACATCCTGGCAGACTTCCTCAGTCAGCGTTCCCCGCACCGCCTGCAAAACCGAGTTCTCCGAAAGCAAGTCATCGGGCATTAAAAGTTCTGTATAATCATCAATCTTGGGGAATAAAAAGGGCATTTGGGCGTGGTAAGCGTTGCAGACACCCACCAACAGCAGCCGGTATGCCTCTTGCTGGGGGTTGGAGGATGGCAGCTGGCCGTTGAGCAGACCGACCACTTTCTGTTTATCCACCTTGAAGGAATCGTCGATCACACCCTGCTTGGCTTCTTGCAAAATCTCTGGTTGGGTGAAGCCACTCGCCGGGGAGATGATCCCGATGCGGGTGTAGTGATTGACATCCATGTAGCGCAGGGCGCAGAAGCGGTTGAACCAGATGTAAGCGATCTGATCGATCACGGCTTTCTTAGAAGATTTATTGATCTGTTCTTGCAGTTCTTTGACCGCTTCTTCTTTCTCCCGAATCTCCACACTGTCGGTCTGTAAGACCTGCTCCATCCGGGCGGCAACTTGTTCTAATAACTGCCTCCGGGAGGTCTGGGCAAACTTCTTCAATGCGCCTGTGTCCATCTGATGTCTCGATCCTTGTCCCGCCTAGAACCGGATGCGTTTTTTATCTTTGATGGCTTTCAGCATTGCCTTTTTAAGGACTTCTAAATAGCTGTCCACATCTTCTTTGTCTTCCAGATAGGGCTTGTCAAACTTGACATCCACTTCTTGCAGAGAAACAAATTCAACCACTGCCTCTTCGTCATCTTGTGCCCAAGCAGAGATTTTTGTCAGCAGTTGATTGTATCCTTCCGTCTCGTAGCGGCTGCTTCGATCACGTACCACGGCGATCAGCGGTTGCTCTTTAATCTTGTATCGAAAATCCTCAAAGGATTTGTCGATTTCGTTTTTCTGATCTTTCGTCAGTTTGTCATAATCGGGCATGGTATACATGAGTTCACTCAATGCCTCAGCCCGCTTCAGGGCAGTCTCCTTCTCTGCCTTGAGCTGCTTCTCCACATCCTTTTTGAGATCATCCACCAGTTTCTTGGCATCCTTCATCTGGTTGCCTTTGAAACAGTCGGGCGAAGCCAGAATGGTTCGTAGCTCTTCCGGTTTGCCATCCCCGACTGCGTCGAAGTTGGCGTTTTGTTCCTGGATAAAGCAGCTAGCCTCATCGTAGATATTTTTATTCGCTCCACTCATGAAGCGCCGGATTGGGTCAAGAATATCTTCCTTCATGTTCAGAAAGTCATCTTCTTGCTTGGGGAGTTCTTCGAGGAAGTATGTGTAATCTTTGCCAATGATCTCATTAATTGCCTTGATGGGATCATCAAGCGCAGAGAGGAACGGATACTGGCTTTTTTGGGCAAACACCGTTTTTACATCAGTCAGAAAGTCCCTGAAAGCTTCTCGGGTTTCATTGCCTATTGCCCTGGCCTCATTGGCGATCGCAGGTTTATCAAAGAAATTGCTGTAGAAATCTTTAAGACGCCGCATTTGCGATGACGTGTATTCAGCCTGGGGCTCGATAATGATATTGCCAAAACCGTGTGTATTCTTGAGTGCACGTTCCAGGTCATCCCCTTCGAGGATATTGGCATCGGATTTAACCTCGATTTTGCCCCGCCCGGAAAGGATCGCCACGATGCATTGGATGGCAGCCAAGTACCAGCCATAAGGCTTTTTAGTGAAATTCTCATCCAGGCTTTTCATCGTTGAGCGGGTTCCCAATTGCTTGTTGCTCTGAACGAAAGCAAACACCTCGTGTTCCGCTTCGGTGAGGTCGCTGTCCAAAGCTGCTGTTCTGCTAAACTCAATATGCCGTTTGATATCGTTTTCGCTGTAGCTAGAGCCACTCAACATTTTCAATTGAGAATAAGTTGTAACCACCAAATCATTGAACCCCTTGATGATCCGTGTTTTTGGATCCTCGCCAGAAACCTCGATTTCTCCACCAGCAACAAAGAATCTAGCCCGACCGATTAATTCACTAACCCGTTCTTGAACCTGTTTAAAGCGTTCCGTGTTTTGACGTCCTTTACTGTCCAAGATCGCCAATACGATCTCATTTTGTTGTGAGGATCGATTGATGCGGATATATTTTTCTGTTCTCTTATACAGGGACAAGTCTTGAACCAGTCGAGCATCTGGCGGTAAGACAATCATTAATTCAGGTCTCCCCAAGGAATATCCTTGAAGCACTTCAATGTTGTCTACATTTTCGCTAAATGGAGTTACGAAGTGAATTGCTAATTCGTACTCCTTCCCCGTAATCCGGTCATCTAATTTTTTAGTGAAACGATAATCTTGTTTGGTTTCTTCGTATCGAATTTTGGGGTCCCGAATGACTCCAGAGAAGAGAACATCTCCTAAATCTTTCAACACTTCGCTGGTGTCAATATCTGTGCGCTTGATTTCTTCCTCAATGTCCTTTTCTTCATCAGTTAGGTATTCATAGACTTCCCCATTGCGTTGGATATAGGTTTGCTGCTCTAATAAGCTCAACGCTTCTTCGATTTCCTCTCTAAGAGCCGGTATATCTCGGTCAAAACTATTTTGCAGAAGGACACGTAAGTTACGGGGAGTTGCATTAAAGCCCTTGACGTATTTAACCAAGAAGAGCGCTTTTAAAACTTTGATAGCGAAGGAGTTTTCTAAATGGTTTTCTGCATTAAGAATAGATCTTTGAATCTGAGCTTTCAGGGTAGCTCGAATACCCTCAAACATAAGGTCAAATGTCGCCAATTCTCCCACTTCCTTATCAGAAACATTCTTTGCTACATCTTGGAAAACCTCCAGCATCGAACGTTCGCCCACTGATCTATGTCTACCTTCAAAAGCATTATGCTGGGAAAAAGTTTCGATGGATGTTTGAAATAAAGTGAATTGATAAGGTATGAAGGGATAACAATCAACAAAATGCTGCTTGTCTTTGAAATTCCGATATTTGGTTGCCCCATCTGCAAAATCAAACAATGTCCCAAAATTATTTTTCTTATCCTGGTAGAGCTTTCCAGCCAAGGTTTCACCCTGGGAATTCTTCTTCAATAACCGTTTTTGGATGACCTCATCCACATTTTGGCTGGTTAGTTTCATCCGTGTCTTGAAACGAGCCTGGATCTTTGTGAAATCATCAGTTTGCTGTTTACCCAATTCGCCCAGAACTGTGTTCATATCTTCCTGGGCGGTGACGATGATCCAAGATTGTCCTTTGCATTTAGTCGCCAAGCTTTCTGCAATCGTTTGGAGATTGGTCATCAGCTTGACGTTATCAGCAATGTACTGGCCGACTTCATCGACGAAGAAATTCAATCTAAAGCCCTGTTCTTGCTGATGGATGTAATCGTTAACCTGTTCAGCAAAATCTTCAATTGAGAGTTTATAGTCCTCACGGTAGGCATCAATAATATTCTTTTGAGATTCTGCTGTGCTTTCCGAAACTTGAGCATATGCTTTGGCAATATTTTCTTTTTCAAGAATGATTTGCTCTCTGCCAGTTTCCCATTCCATCCCGGCGATTTCTTGATAAGCTTTTTTGAAATCTTCATAAACTTCTCTGGTAACCAGGTCACGTTCAAATTGAGCTACATAGCCATGTTTGCCATAATAGCCACACATTTCATTGAATACTTTGACAAACACCGTTAAAACAGCGTCAATTTCTTTCTTACTAATAGCGTCCGCTTTTTGGTCAATATTGAACAAGATGCTTTTCGAGGGGATTGAAACAGCCCGTTTCATATCCGCCTTCAGCATCGCATTGTGTATTTTTGGTTCGAAATACTCAAGGGTTGGTTTTCCATCAACTTGTTGATTCTCGAGTAATAAGGCCAGCATTTTCAGCAAGTGGGATTTACCAGAACCAAAGAATCCGGAGATCCAAACTCCGTTAGCACCCTGGTAATCGTTGTAGGCACTGAAGAACACATCTAGGCTCTTTGAAATTTCATTTGTGATGACATACTCTTCAACTTCCAGCTTAAGGCTGGCTAAGTCATCAGCCTTAATAACTCCTTCAATGGTTCGGTCTACTGGCTTGGCAAAAATCTCATGAAGTTTCATTTTGCTACCCCTTATATCTGGTAGTGATAGATATTGAACGCTCTGTAATATTTATCGTCATGTAACCTTCCAAACAGGTCTAATGAAGCACCATCTTCAAGAGAATGCCTATATTCGCCCGGGAAGAACATCACGGTTGGTTTATCTTTGGCGGTACTCTGCAAGTTATTGAGGACAGTGTGAGAGCGGATATAGGGGAAAACCTCCCCGACACCAGTGATGAACATCACATCAAATTCTTGGTCATCCATTTTCTTTTTGATCGCCGGAACAAGATGATTTTCAGGGTCCAAAACACCTTGCAGTAATTCTTTTAATTCCAGATTTGTTATGGTTTTTTCAGTCTTTAAAATCTTATCCCAGACCCCCCGCTCTTTTAGCAATTCAACGGTTAGATCATATAGGTTTATCTTCAGCACGCGAATACCTTTATCATTCCGTAAAGTGTTCACTAGCTCCCTATATAATTGGTCCATCTCCTTGAATTCTTCTGGTTTGAATGGGCAAATAAAGAATGGCACTTCATTCCCCAAACCCTGCATCTTTAAAAACCGCTCACTGCTTATCGAAGCAAGAAGATGGTTGTATCTTTCCCGAATTGGTTGATTGGCTAAATCGAGCATCGGTGAATTTTATCCTTCTAAATCTGCCATCGGAAGCGGGAATATTTGATAGCTTATTGGCGCGTTATGTCGTAATACCTCAATGAGCCTCTTTGATAGCAGGGCTTGAACGATCAAATTTTCATCGGTTGTAATTCCAGCTTCTCTAAGCATCCTAAAAACAACCTGCTTTAATTTATCTTTCGTTGAATAGGTTATAGCGTCTAGTTCTTCATGCCAGTCGGCTTTGCGGTTAAAGAAAGCATCGTAGTCTAACTCCGTGAGTTCATAATCCATACTCATGAATTTCTCGCGAATGACCTCTGTGGCAAATTCCTGAATAAACTTATATCGATTACATACGGTAAACCAAAGCAAGTATTTTTGCTCTTGGATATTTCCATCTATCAATAATTCCATCTGCTCATTTGATAGAAGCTTTAGTCGTTGGGCAAGTTCCCGATAAGTCCTCACTGTGCGGCTGCCTGTTCTTGATTGAAGCAGATTGTTTTCTTCGATCATTCTTTTAGTTTCATCCCAGTTCTTGCAGCCTAAATATACTTCAGCGATCTTGATAGATTCGCTAATAGAAAGGCTTGCTGCTGTAAATGAGAGCTTATAAGTTTGGGGGGTGAGATTTCCGGTCATACTCTTCCAATGGTTAGACTAGGTTATGAGAGAGGATTCAATAAATCACTAGTTAGCGTTCATCAGGTTTCATGGATCCCATCAACCAATGGTCCAGGGCTTCTTTATGGAAACGCCAATGCCGCCCAACTTTTTGCGATGGGATTTTGCCTCCTTGGGCGAGCTTATAAAGTGACGATTTCGGAATCCGTAAATACTCCGCGGCTTCATCGACCGTCAGAACAGGTGCATCAATCGTATTCATTTATGCCCTCTCTTTTGAGAGAAATTCAATGCCGCCCCCAATAGTGGATAAAGCCGATCGTTTATTGCTTGTTATTTGTGGTTATTGCCAGTTATTAGAGTAGAAGGAATAAGAAAAAGTGACAATCCCCTGTAGGTACTTGAGGGAAATCTTTTGGCAGATATACGCATGAGGGATTTTCTCGAGATACGGCACACCATTGCTTAGGAGCCTGAATTATGCGCCCGTCAGTCTTTCAGAGTTAATCAATGCATCATTCCAAGCTCCCTTATCGTAACTCGAAAAGATGGCTGCATCTAAAATGCACGGATACATTCCAGCGCGTTCACATAGCGCGATGATCCCATCCGAAACAAAATCATAATATTCCCTATTAGCAAGAGCCCCAGCGGTCAATTTAAACTCAAATAAATTCTTGGTCAGCCACTTCGTTATGCGGCTATCGATTGGGATTTCATATTTCGATACCCCCAACCACTGAAGTAGATTTCTCGATTGTTTCGGACCAAAACCATTGAACGTCCTATCGACATAATGCGCTGCATCCCGCTCCATCTTGAAATCGAACGCATCCTTTACATTCTTTAAATAATCCAATAGTCGTTGCCATTCGCCATGCTCCAGCAATTCAAGGTTCTTTTTTAAAAATGTACCAATCTTCGTTTCAAACCGAATCCCCTTAAAATCATTGATCGTTTTTGATACATATGTAGCTACATCTTCTTTATCGCGACATATTGAATATCGAAGAGGAAATGGAGTTTGATTCAAAAATAGATTGACCGGTCGCCCAGGACCAGAGCGCTGCTGCGTCGTGAGGAGGCATCCAACCATAACAAACCATACGTTATCTTTGGTAATCTCTGGTCGAGGGGCTTCGATATTCCTTCGGTGACGTTCTTTAACAAAGGCATCGTTCTCCATAGATTTAACGAAGGTCTGCACTTTCTTAACATCAGCTTCCGTGATTTCCCATTTTGGTTTCATTGCGCAGTCATTCCTTCTAATAAGTAGCATTAAAGATAATTGAATCTACGATATCTGTAAGGAAGGGTAAATCCTGTAAACTGTCTCTAATCTCTGATCAATCGGACAATAAATTTTTTCCCCTAATCCCCCACTGGCCCACCAAATGCTGGGTAGCAGCATTAAAGACGTCAAGATGTTTTTCCAAAGCCAGCAAGAAGAAGACAACATGTGGGGTGCGGAAGGAGATGATCTCCTTATACGCGGTCTTATTCTGAAATTCTGCAACTATTCTCATAATGAAAGCATCACGATTTTCCCGTGGAAAGTGTTGGTATATGAGAACCGATGCGTCCTTTTCGTGAAGCCCCTTGAGTTCTTGCCAGTAAAGGTATTTCGATGAGTTCTTCCTACCGATAGGAATTGAAGGAACCTCCATGCCATTGTCCGGATCGAAGAAGTACAGATCCTTACCATGAGCTTCCTGCAGAAATTGTGCAAAATATTCGGTGCGTGCGGTTTTGTCATCCGCCAGCAAGGTCTCATAATAATCTGCTCCCGGGATAAGGTCCTTCTCTTTTGTAATACGAACACTGCGTTCACCTTTGACAACAACTGCCTCGCGGATGGTATCGAAGAGTTCTTCATCGTATCCACGCCAGGTATCCGGCTTAAGCAAGTAATCAAGCTTACCGCCATCCGGTCGATCGTCGTCTTCGGTGAGCATCCAGCAGATCATGCTGCTCCACGTACCCTGCCCGGTTAACGCCCGGAGCAAACCATACTTCCGATAATCATTGATGTCACCGAAATATTGATTCTTCATCCAGGATTATTTGAACTCCAAACAGAGGTCATAATATTCCGACAACTGGTCAGCCACCCCCGGCTTATGCTCTCGAATCCACGCGATGGAATCCTCCCAACTCAGTGTGCGAAGTTCAATAGCGTCCAACAGAGGGGTAAAACTCTCGTCAAACCACTCATCCAACTCCTTCTCATATGCATCGACACGCTTTCTCACTTTGCCTTCGATTGAGCTTCTGCTCATCTCCTCAGAAAAAGTGCCCTTCTCGATCGAATATTCAGGTGCAAGAACGATGAACTCCAGCCGATCAAAGTTCGATGGCTCCTTACCCGCTCGAGCGATCACCTCGGCCATGCAGGCCACGTTGCGGGCGGCCTGGTCGAAATACCTGGCATTACTCGTTCCCTTTGAGAGCGGGCTGCCCACCTTCGCCTCCACAACAGTGAATTGCGTGGCATGAGATTCCAACTCGAGATCCGCCTTGGCCTTCGCCCCTATCCGAATTTGCCCGATGGCGCCATCAGCATTCGTCCTCGCTTCGCTCAAAGGATCACCTTGATGGCGAGCTTTGAATGCGGTCGGCAGGAGCCCTTCGGAAAACCAGGTGCTGCCGGGGAGAAATCCGAGGGGAAATGTTGCATCCGCTATCGAGGATGCCTGAGCGAACACAAGCTTCATCAGCCAGTTTTCGTTGTAGATTTCAGTGGGTCTGAAATGGGGAGTCGATGGATCGAAGGAAGAGATGAGTTCCGATAGCAAGTCCATCATTGCTCCTTTCCGTGAAAAGTGAGCTCTATTTAGACTCTCATGTAAAGAATACTGGTTTTGATTTAGTAATCATCCAATTACTTTCATTATCGAGTACTGATAACATTGACACCCGGAGCTGTTTGATCTTCCGCCTAACGCCTAAATTGATCGGCGCGCAAACAACAGTTAACGAAAGAGTGATGCTGATCGCGCATCCGATCCATCCCGACGTTAGGCGAACGGAGTGGTTGGATAAACATCATCAGCGGCAGCTGCTTTCATATGGTTTTTGGTTCAGGCCATATCTCAGAAGCTAACTCAGCAAGCTCCAATCCACGTGCCCATATCTCGGTTTCAGCAAACGGCGCAGAACCCCACGTGCTTAGCAGACGCTTGTTAAGATGCAGGGTGCTGTGATCCTGGAAGCCCTGTTGCTTCTTCTCCCAGGGTCCATTGGAAAGTGCCGGATTAAGCTTCCCCGTAACAAATGTTAGGTTTCCTAGCGTATGTTTTAGACGCAATATCCGCCGATGATGTTCCTCAGGGTCGTCGACAATTTCCAAAGGCCAATTCTCCCGCCAACTTTGAGGAAGCACATGTTCAATTGTTAGTTTTCCTCGAACAACTTGGCTTTCTTCCGCTTTGCCCGTTCGCAATTTTTCTTCCATTGCCTCCAAAACCATTCTTAGACGCGCGCGGGTCAATAGGCGATAAAGCGGTAAATCCAAGATCGCATTGTTAAGCTGCTCGTTAGTCGGCCATTGACGCGCATCGGCCGTTTGCGAGCCCAGATATTCGATAATCAACTCATCTGCGGAGTGTAGATTCTCCTCAATTCGAGAAGTGAGTTCAAGAAAGAGACGATTGTAGTCCTTTGTTGTCATGCGACATATCGCTCTTCGAACTAGGTAGCTTTCCATGGCGCGAAGGAATCTTCCCCTTTGGGCATGGGATAGTTGATACTCACTAGCAGAAAATATCTGTAGGAGCGAGTGTGTAACTACTCCTTCTTGGAGAGTGTTCCATCGGTAGAGGAAGGTTCCTTCCAAGGATACAGGGTCATATTCATCAAGGTGGCGATAAGTATTGCTGACACGCTGGATGTCACTTGCGATTTCGACAATGCCGGCCGGTGATCCCTCGACATATTCGCGAAACAGAGGAAACACTTTGTGAGACGGCACTTCGTCCCGT
>Ga0255368_10285_pt1 | contig 12386 bp, 10 predicted proteins | sample ANMaggSeSYBR01E6_FD_182094 | JGI IMG/M metagenome (GOLD analysis project Ga0255368, IMG submission 182094) | Sediment cell enrichment communities from methane seep in Santa Monica Basin, California, United Staets - ANME aggregate JGI... | ecosystem: Environmental > Aquatic > Marine > Cold seeps >...
GAATAAAGCAGCCTATGGGATGGGAGATGTGGGTTTCGCGCTTACCAGCGTGATGCTCTCAATGGTTCTGGCTGTATTCCTGACGGATGTGGTCGGATTAAGACCTGCGTATGTGGCTATTGTGATTTTTATAGGCCGTTCGTGGGATTATATCAACGATCCCATTGTTGGGTACATTGCTGATAGGACGCGAACAAAATGGGGCAGATATCGACCATATATGCTTTGGTCTGCGATCCCTTTTGGGCTCACCTTTATCTTGTTATGGGTGGTTCCACCCATTGAGAGCCAGATCGGGTTGGTGGCCTACTATGCAGGGATTTACTTTATTCATGAGGCGGCAACGACATTCGGCCTGATCCCATACGTGGCAATGACACCTACTCTAACCGATAATTATGATGAGCGGACAACCCTGACCAGTTACCGAATGGTCTTTTCTATGATCGGCTCACTCATCGCGACCGTGGGACCACTGGCAATTCTTGGAACGATTGATTCGTCAAAGAAAGAACTAATTTTATATGTCATGATCGCAATGGGTGCAATTTCTGCCCTGCCTATGATCGGCACATTTTTTGGCGTCAGAGAGAAAATTGCGCCGCCTGAGGAGAGGCCGAAACTGAAAGACTCCCTCAAAGCCGCGTTTGCCAATAAACCTTTCCGATACGCGATGGGAATATATTTATTAACGATAACGGGTTTGGAAATAGGCTCTGCCATGACCCTATATTTCTTTAGATATAGTTTAGGAATTGCAGAAGAAGCGGATATTTTTGCGGCGATCATGTTTCTTGTGGGTATTGTGATGATCCCATTCTGGAATTTTGTCAGCAAGAAACTGGATAAGACTAAGGCTTTTATGATCGGCACCGGACTAATGATCTTAACCAGGATCTTACTGATGTTCTTCACTCCGGATACACCAAGACTCTATTTATATATCGTGACGGTGTTAGCTGGTTTCGCGTTTTCGGCTGGACAGTCGCTGCCCTGGGCCATTATGCCGGATCCGGTTGATTATGACGAATATAAGACCGGAAAACGACGCGAAGGTGTGTTTTATTCACTGATCATTCTCTGCAAAAGCATTGCGGTGTCCATCTCGCTGCCGCTGCTTCTGGTTGTCATGGATGCGTCTGGATACGTTGGCAACGCGGCGGTACAAACGCAATCCGCGGGTTTTACTATCAGATTTTTATCCAACATTGTCCCATCCATTGTATTTCTTGGGGCAATTGCATGTGCGGCGCTGTATCCACTGAACAGAAAGAAGTTTGAAGAAATTCAAGCCGAACTCAAAGTGCGCAGAGAGAAGGCAAAATCCCAAAGCAAGGCGAAAAAATGAGCTTCTGGGGAGGTTTATTAATTGGTTTAGCAGCGTTGGTGGTTATTTGTTTGATCGGGATTTTCCTGTATTTCAAACTGAAAATTAAACTGGGTGTAGTTAACTCGATCATTGGTGTCTGGTTAGTGCTTAGAGATGTGCCATCATTCTTTAAAAAGAATGACGCATGGATCAATCCTGACCTGAAACTGGAGCATTGGCCGCTGATCAAAGATGGGATGCACAATTCCAATAGTTTCCTGACGTACTGGAAGGGCGAGTTCTGGCTTGCACATGCAAGCTCGCCTTTCCATTTTGCCTCTCCGGATTGCAAGATCGTCGTGTGGCATTCGAAGGACGCAAAAAAATGGGAAAGATCTCTTGAGCTTCAGGTCCCTGAAGAAGACATCCGGGACCCTAAATTTGCGGTCATCCACGGAAAACTATTTCTGTATGTGTTGAAAAGCGTTGATTTTAACCCAGAACCTTATGGTACAGCTTATGTAGTCACAGAGGATGGAAAAAACTGGTCCGAGCTGAAAGAACTCACAAAGAACGAAGGCTGGCTGTTCTGGAACCCCAGAACATTCGATGGAAAGAAGTGGTATGTTCCGGCTTACTGGTTTTTACATGGCAAGTCAATCCTGCTGGAGACCACGGATGGTGTTGATTTTAATTATGTCTCTACTATCCATAACGGTAAATACCGTCAGCAAAACGACCGGAACGACGAAACCGATTTTTCCTTCTATTCCGATGGGACTATGATCTGTACCCAACGCCTTGAATATTCTGAAAATATGCGCGGGGATGAACGGGCGTGCACAAACATTACCATGGCAAAACCACCTTATACGGAATGGATGGAGATCGGAAAAGATTACACAACCCGCCTGGATGGCCCGGCTCTCTTTACCCACCATGATCTGGTGTTTGCGGTGGGAAGGTATTATCCTCAGGTCACCCGGCGGGAGCACATCGGCAGCGCGTTGACGACAAAAAGAACCTCAATATTTCTGGTGACAGAAAAAGGGCTTATTCGCCTGAGTGATTTTCCCAGTTCCGGCGACACATCCTACGGCGGCGTGGTCATGAAAGACGGGTTTGCGTACTGCACCTACTACACAAGCGATATTGATAAGGATTGGTCCTGGTTGTTCGGGATGACCCAACCCAGTCATATCATGATGGTGAAAGTACCTTTGAAAGCCTTAGAAAAAGTAGCTGACGAAAAATATACAGAATATGAGGAAAACGATTTATTCAAATTGAAAAGTACTTAGAAAACGGATTTAAATATAATAGGATCTTTGGCAATATTAGTTTATTGCCAAAGATCTTTGTTGATATAAATATAATTAAGGAGAAAAATGAGCAACAAAGTTAAGGAGTTTTGGAAAGAGGAATTGGCAGTTTGGACGAGGAAATTTTACGAGGTAGGCCTTTCTACCGGGCGTGACTCGGGAGATGTGAGTTTGCGTGATCCAGATACAGGACTGATCTACTTGAACCCAAAACCAAGTGAAAAATTAAAAGTACCGAACTGGGGAGTCATTAAAGCAGAAGATATGGTAGTTATGGATGTTGAGGGTAATTACGCTGAGGAGACAGATATTCTCCCCACTATCGAAGCGCCAATGCATTTTTATCTTTATAAGGCACGGCCGGAAATAAATGCAATCGTTCATTCCCACGCAGTTTGGTCCACTTCATTCGCTGCCGCTCGGAAGGATATCCCGATGGTCGTCTATGAATTCAATTTTGCCGGTGGACAGGTAAAATGTGCAGAATATGCAAAAGCCGGGACAGAAGAACTTGCCAGGAACGTGCTGGATGTGATGGGCCCAAATAGCAAGGCGGCATTGATGGCAAACCACGGTGCAGTTGCTCTGGGCTCGGATATGAGAGATGCTTTCAACGTAGCGCAGTATCTGGAAAAGATGGCTCAAGTGGCAATATTTGCATTTATCCTTGGTGAAGGAAAACTTCAAGGGGTTGATATATAAATAATTAGAATAAGGAAGAGGATGTACGCATGAAGAAAATAAAAGCAGTGGTTATGCAAGAAGCGCTTAAGCCTGTGTTTGAAATGGTGGATATGCCGGTAAGAAAAACGGGGGAAGCCTTATTGAAGGTCAAGTATGCCGGCGTGTGCGGATCAGACCTGAAGGTGTACCTGGGGACGATGAATAATGTGACTTACCCGATCATCTCCGGGCATGAATTCTCAGCTGAAGTAGTGGAAGTGGACGATATCGAGCACGGGTTTAAGCCGGGCATGCTCGTCGCCGTGGCCCCGTATTTCGGCTGCGGTACATGCTACTGCTGCCAGAAAGGCTATTTCAACTGCTGCCAGAATAATAAAACCATGGGTGTAGGAAGAGATGGCTGTTACCAGGAATATGTTTCGATACCGCTGGAGAAGATGTGTGACGGAAAAACACTGGGCGCAAAAACACTGGCGATGGTTGAACCATTTGCCAACAGCATGCACTTGATAAAGAGAACAAAAGTGAAAGCCGGTGATAAGATGCTGATCTTTGGTTCCGGCCCTATCGGTGTGTTCGCGATGCTGGCTTCAAAGCACCGGGGCGCCGAAGTGTATATGGCTGATATTTCAGAGAAAAGACTTGAATACGCCATGAAGCTGGGCGCAGACGGAGTGGTGAATGTGGCCGACCAGAAAATTGACGAATGGGTCCGATCACAAACAGGTGATGCGGGATTCGATATTTGTATTGAAGCGGTTGGGTCGCCGTCTGTTTTCGTGGACTGCCTGAATTCTGTTTCCTACAGGGGAAAAGTGATGGTGATTGGCGTTACAAAAAAGGAATTCAGCTTTAACCAGACCATCATTTCGATGAAAGAGATTGAGTTGGTTGGGTCCAGGAACAGCCAGCGGGAGGATCTGCTGGATGTGATCGACATTCTTTCAAAAGGTGAAATTGATATCAGCGGGATTGTCACCAGTCATTATTCGTTCGATCAGGTCCCGCAGATGTTCAAAGACCTTGAAGCAAGCTGGTCTGAGAACCTGAAAGTGCTGGTTGAATTTTAAGGAACAGGAGGAAAGATGGGAAAACATGATGGTGTCATAAAGAAACTTGTTGAAACAAAAGTACAAATGGATGAACAGGAATTGGTCCGGTCCTATTTTTCAACAGACAGGATCACCTTTGGTACTTCTTTGTTGAAACCTGGAGATGTAGGCGGATTAGATCCCGGTCACGCGGAAGCGGACGAAGTGTTTTATTGTGCAAAGGGGCATGTTTTGTGTTATTTTCCTGAAAATGATACTTATTATGAATTGTTTGAAGGAGACGCATTGTTGATCCCGCCTGAAACCGGCCACAGACTTTTTAATATCGGAGATGAGGACGCACTTATTTCCTGGAGCTGTGCACCACACCCTTAGGCAAATAGAGGAGATTTCGTATGCGTGAATTGATCATTGGATTGGACCTTGGAACAACGGCCTTAAAACTTGCCCTGTTTGATAAAAAGGGTGCCATCATTGCGGTCAGCACACAGGAATATTCGTTGCTAACCCCAAGAACAGATCACGTGGAGGTTGCTCCACACACATATTGGCAGTCTTTCAAAGCCGGGTTAGAAGATCTACGGGTGAAAACCCAATTTAAGCCGGAAGAAATTAAAGCGCTGGGTTTTTCTGCCCAGGGTGAGACCTTGTTTTTTATAGATGAAGACGGGAATCCTCTAAGAAATGCAATTGTCTGGATGGACAATCGTGCCCAGGATGAAGCGGAAAAACTCCGCGAGAAATTCAGTGATGAGGTGTGTTTCAAAGTAACCGGGCAGGTGAGTTTTGAACCTTGCTGGCCGGCCTCAAAGATCCTGTGGGTGAAAAAGAATGAGCCAGATGTGTATGCCAAAACAGCCAAATTCTTACTGATCGAAGATTTCTTTATCTTTAAGATGACGGGAAAATTTGTGTCCGAAGGATCACTGCTGACATCCACGACATATTGGGATATTAACACGAAAAAATATTGGCCTGAGATGTTGGAGTATATTGGCATTTCTGATGATCAGCTGCCGCAGGTAATGGAATCCGGGGAGATCGTCGGGAAACTGAATGCGCTGGTCGCTGATGAGCTCGGGCTTTCGCCGGAGACGGTTATATGCACCGGGGCGCTTGACCAGGCGGCTGGCGCGATAGGTGTGGGGAATGTTAAGGAGGGCGGATTTTCTGAGAATATCGGCGCTGCCCTTGCAGTGTGTGTGCCTGTATCAGAAGCAACCTTCGACCCCAACCGAAATATGCCACTGCACTATTTTATAAAGAAAGATATGTATATGGTGCATACTTTTACTACAGGCGGCATGACGCTGAAGTGGTTCAGAGATGTTTTTGCGCAGACTGAAAAAACCATGGCTGAACTAATAGATTCGGATGCGTATGATCTGCTGAGCCGGGAAGCATCAACTATTCCTCCGGGGTCCGAGGGGCTGACCATGCTTCCTCACCTGACTGGTTCAATGGCGCCGGATGTAAATTCAAAAGCAAAAGGCGTTTTTTATGGATTCACTCTAAAACATACCCGCCCGCATTTTGTCCGAGCGATCATGGAATCAATCGGATACATTATCAGGAGAAATATTGACGCATTGAACAATATGGGGATCAATGTGACCGAACTCCGGTCATTGGGTGGAGGGTCAAAAAGCGCGGTTTGGAATCAGATCAAAGCTGATATCACGGGAAAGGAGCTGATCACGGTAGGCTGCGAAGAAGCAGCGTGCCTGGGGGCTGCTATCCTGGCCGGAAAAGCCATCGGTTTTTTCACGAGCATAGATGAGGCATGTGAAAAAATGGTGAAAATTCACACAAAATTTAAACCGAATCCAGATAATAAAAAACTGTATGATGCAGGTTACGAGCAATATAAGAAACTCTTTAAAGACCTGGAAGAATTATTTGAAGAAACGTATTAGTATAAACGGTAAGTAGAAAAGGAAAAGTTTGGGAATATGAAGCCACAATTGATTGTAATGTTAACGCACGATGATAAAACTGTTGAGAACGCAAAGGATGTTTTTGAAACCTGCAAAGATCTACCGGTGAAGAGCTGGGGTTTTAAGGATGTTGGCCTTTCACCTGATAGGATGAAGGAACTGATCTCCGCGATGAAGGATACAGGAAAATCCACCTACCTTGAGATTGTGTCATATTCTATGGAAGAATGCCTGGCCGGTGCAAAATTAGCCGTTGAATATCAATTTGATTATCTGATGGGGACGATCTTCTACCAGGAAGTGTGGGATTATCTGCAAAGCAAACACATGAACTACTATCCATTTGTTGGAGACATTCATGGAAGCCCAAGCATTTTAGAGGGATCAGTAGAATCGATGATCGAGCAGACTGAATTTTTTGAATCAGTTGGAATTAACGGCGTAGATCTACTGGCTTTCCGGCATACGGGAAACCCCGAAGAACTCGCAAGGGATTTTGTCAAGAAATCCAGAGTTCCGGTGGTCCTGGCGGGCAGCATTGATTCGTTCAAACGGATTGAGTTTGTAAATTCAGTCAGCCCACAGGGTTTCACCATAGGAAGCGCTTTATTTAATAAAAGCTTCGAGCCGGAAGGATCTTTTCGGGTCAATTTGGAAACAGTCATTGACAAAATGAATTCGCTTGATTAAAGTGTGCTTTATGCCTGTATTAATCGTCTATGATGATTTAACAAGAATTATTGTTTTATTTCTGCAGGCTAAAAAGGGTAATTATAAAAACAAGGTGAAAATATGCCCCGTAAAGTACTGATCATCAATCCCGGATTCGCGAAGAATGACCACGTGCCCCTTGACCTCCTGCAGGAGCATGGCTGTGAAGTCCTTCAGAATGATTCCGGCCGCTCGCTGACACGGGGTGAGATCATGAAAAGTATAGGGGATGCCGAAGCGGTCGTGGTCGGGGTGGAACGCCTGGACGCGGATATCCTCAGTCATGCCCCAAAGTTGAAGGTGATCTCAAAATATGGGGTAGGCTTAGATAATATTGATGTTGAGTATGCCCGAGAGAACGGCATTGAAGTTGCCCGCACGGCGGGGGCAAATGCCGACGCTGTCGCTGATACCGCCTTCGGATTGATCCTGGCCGTTTCAAAGAAGATCGCGTTTAACGACGCGGCCTGCCGGCGGGGGGAGTGGCTGGAGCCGGATACTTATGAGGTCAACCATAAAACGCTCGGCATCATCGGGCTGGGTGATATCGGCAGGAAGGTCACGAAGCGCAGTACTGGTTTTGATATGCGCGTGCTCGCTTATGATCTTTTCGAAGACGCGGCGTATGCAAAGAAGCACCATATAGAATATGTTGATCTGCCCGCGCTGCTCTCACGGGCTGACATCATCAGTATTCATGTCCCCATTCTCCCTGAAACCAGAAACCTGATCGGTGAGAAGGAGATCGGGATGATGAAGCCAACCGCCATTCTGATCAACACTGCCCGCGGAGGCATCGTTGACGAAGAGGCGCTGATCAGTGCGCTGAAAGCCGGGCACATTTTTGGTGCGGGATTGGACGTGTTCGAAAAAGAGCCGATCGATCATGAGCGCTGGATGGATATTCCCAATGTGGTGCTCAGTTCGCACTGCGCGGCAGATACGAATGAGGCCATCAACCGCATGAGTCAGATGGCTGCCGAGAATATCATCAAACATCTGGCATAGGGACACATTAATCTAACTGACGGGTTATATCAGGTATCTTCACCCGCGTAAGTTGGGCGAATTTAAAAATTGAACCCTGTCTGTTCTGCGCGTAAATAAGATATCACCTAAAAGAGGAGAAGATCTATGACCGACCGCATCAAGCTTTACCCGTACCGCTGGGTGGTATTAGCGGTGTTCATGTTCATCAACCTGACCATCCAGATACTGTGGGTCACATATGCACCGATCACCAGCCTGGCCGCCGAATTCTATGGAGTGACCGATCTGCAGATCGGTCTCTTATCGATGCTGTTCATGCTTGTATATATTCCATTGTCCATCCCTGTTTCCTGGGTGATCGACACCTACGGTTTCAAGATCGCTGTCAGCATCGGGGCGGTGTTAATGGGCGTTTTCGGGCTGCTGCGGGGGTTTGCGGGATCGAATTATTCCATGGTCCTATGGAGTACGGTCGGTCTGGCGGCTGCGCAGCCATTTTTGCTGAACGCATGGACAACTGTCCCGGCCAAATGGTTCGCGATCAAAGAGCGCGCTACGATGGTCGGGCTGATCACGCTCTCAAGCCTGGTGGGCCTCGGGGCAGGCATGGTGCTCACGCCTGTGCTGGTCGAGAACCAGATGCCCATATCCACGATCCAGATGGTATATGGAGTGATCACGGCCGTATCCTCCCTGTTATTCATCCTGCTCGCAAGAGAGAAACCGCCCACACCACCGGATGCTGCCGGCGGGGATGTGCGGGCGTTGGTGCTGGATGGTTTAAAGAGCGCGTTAACCGTCAGATCCTTCTGGATCTTTCTGATCATTTCGTTCATCGGGTTGGGTATTTTTAATGGGATCATCACCTGGATCGAAGCCATCGTTAACCCAAAAGGATTCACGCCCACAGACGCGGGGACCATCGGCGCGCTGATGCTGATCGGCGGAGTGCTGGGATCTGTCATCATCCCCGCTTTTTCTGATAAATCCGGAAAACGCAAAGTGTTTCTGCAGATCGGGATCCTGTTTGCCATTCCCGGACTGGTCGGGTTGGCTTATTTCAATTCACTCATCTGGTTGTATGTTTCAGCTTTCGCTACCGGATTCTTCCTCATCAGTCTTGGGCCAATCGGGATGCAGTACTCGGCTGAGGTTACGTTTCCCACACCAGAAGGGACCTCGAATGGCCTTATCCAGTTATTCGGGCAGGCCTCGGTGGTGTTTGTGTACATTATGGAAGCGCTGAAAAGGCCTGATGGCTCATTCACCAACTCGCTGCTCTTTATGGCGGGTTTGCTTGTGGTCGCCATCGCTTTTTCCACCCGCATGAAAGAATCACTGAAAACGTAATATAGGTGGGATTATCCGCTGTCTGATTAACCCCTTTGAGCGGGGGATACGCACTTGTTTTTATATACCTGGTTCAAACAGAAAATAGCGCTGCCTTATTTTGAGGTGGGTTTGAACTGCGTTTTGTACAGGCGGGCATAGATGCCGTTCAGTTCCAGCAGGTCCGCGTGCGTCCCTTTTTCGGCGATCTTCCCGCGGTTCAGCACAAGGATCTGGTCGGCCGCCAGAATGGTGCTCAGGCGGTGCGCGATGACGATGCTGGTGCGCCCGGCGAGGACGCGCTTGAGTGCTTCCTGGATCAGATGCTCTGATTCGCTGTCCAGGCTGCTGGTGGCTTCATCCAGAATGATGATGCGAGGATCTTTGAGGATGACGCGCGCGAGCGCGATGCGCTGTTTCTCGCCGCCGCTCAGGCGGTAGCCGCGCTCCCCGACAATGGTGTTGTAACGGTCCGGCAGACCGGAAATGAATTCGTGGATATTGGCTGCCCGGGCGGCGCTCTCGATCTCCTCCTGGCGCGCATCGGGGCGGGCGAAGAGCAGGTTAGTGGCGATCGTATCGTGGAAAAGATAGGTCTCCTGGGTGACGACGCCGATGTGCGCGCTGAGCGACTCCAGCGTCAGGTCTCGCAGGTCATGCCCGTCGATCAGGATGCGCCCCCGGTCGGGATCATACAGACGCGGGATGAGGTAGGTGAGGGTCGTTTTACCGGCTCCGCTCGGACCGACAAGGGCAGAAAGCTGCCCGGCCGGGATGGCCACGTCAATATCTTTTAGAGCGGTCGCGCGGGCCTGACTGCGCCCCCGCACTACCCCTGGCTGAGGTGCGCTTTTCCCGGAAAGGATGCCTTCGTTCTCGCTCACCTGCCCGCGGCGCTGGACGCTGCTTAGCAGATTGAGCGGTTCATCGTTGTACTGGAACCAGACATGCTCAAACTGAATGTCACCGCGGATATCCGTAAGGGCCAGCGCGTTTGCTTTTTCATCGATATCGACCGGCAGGTCGAGCACTTCAAACACGCGTTCGAAGCTGACTACGGAGGTGCTGAACTCGACCGGAGCGTTGGCGAGGCTCTGGAGTGCGCGGTAGAGGATGCCCAGGTAAGATCCAAATGCGACGATCGTGCCAACCGTGATCCGCCCGAGGATGACCTGATAGCCGCCAAAGCCGTACACAAGCGCCGTGCCGACCGCACTGAGCAGCCCGATGATGATGAAGAAGATCGAGCCGAACACTGCACGCTGGACGCCCAGGTCGCGCACGTCCGCCGCGCGCTCGCCGAAGCGGCGCGTTTCTACCTTCTGGCGGCCGAACAGCTTCACGAGCAGCGCGCCGCCGATGTTGAGCGTTTCGTTCATCATGGCGTTCATGCGCGCGTTGGCGTTCATCTGCGCGCGGGCGGTATCCCGCAGGCGCCGACCGAGCAGGCGGGCGGCGACAATGAAAAGGGGCAGGATGGCGATGCTGACGAGCGTCAGGCGCCATTCGATGGTAAGCATCGTGGCAAGCACCACAGCCGATTCGATCAGGTTGGTGATAATGCTGACGATGGTGTTGCTGACCGCGTTCTGAGCGCCGATGACGTCGTTGTTGAGGCGGCTGATCATCTCGCCGATCTTGGTATGGGTGAAGAAACGCAGCGACATGCACTGTAGTTTGCCGTACAGCGCGGAGCGCAGGTCGTGGATGACGCCTTCACCGATGCCTGCGTTAAAGCGCCGGCGGAAAACACTGACCGCGCCCTTCAGCACCGGGACAGCCAGAAGCGCCAGCGAGAGCCGCACCAGGCGGGGGATATCTCCGGATGGGATGGCTGTGTCTATCAGGTCGCGGATGATGAGCGGTGAGAGGAGTGACAGGCCGGAATTGGCCAGGATGAGCACCAGCATGCCGGCCAGCTGCCCGCGGTAGGGGCGGGTGTAGCCCAGCACCCGCTTAAGCAGGGGCCAGGAGAGTGTGGGTTTTTCGTCGGTTGAGCGGATATAACTGCGCCACATGCCGCCATGCATAGGGTTGTCCTTTATATGCGTATCCCTGAATTATAGACGCTCAAGCATATTGTCTGGCCCTGAAATCGAACTGGATATTGTGATGATGGCGAACGCGAAAAATTAGAGGCGGACGCTTTAAGGTGTGCCGTTTCCAAAGGTACATATAATATCTTCGGTGCCCTTCCCCGGAATGAGCTGGAAGGAGTTGATCCAGGTGATCATATCCCGGGTTAATTCGGTGTCCGCACGGGGGCTGCTTTCCGTGAATTTTAAATTGGGGAAATTGAGCTTGTATTCGGGGCCCGAACCGGAACCCGAAACGCCCATACACACAGCGTATCCTTCGGTTTTTGGCCAAGTTTCTTCAACTTTGATGGTTAGCTCACATTTGCCTTCATCGAAGTAGCCCTGGGCGTTGTATTCGATCGGCCATCCGCCCAGATCAGTACAGTTATTCATGGACGCGTCAAAATCCGCGGTGCCGGAACCGGTGCCCGTGATGTTCAGTGGTCCGTCTGCATCCAGCAGGACTTTGAGCAGGATCGTCCCGGAAGCGTGCCAGCCGACGGGGCCCGCCTGCTCACCAATGCGCGTGACCACCACGGTGAAATGGGCGACCTCCGGCTCGGGAGTGGGTGCGGCCTCGGGGGCAGGAGCGGCGGATGCGACCGCGCATGCGGACAGCAGCAGCGCCATAAGGGTTAGGATCAGGAAGTTTCGATATCTCATAATGATCTCCTTGTTATGATTATATGAATATACCCGGCGATAACAAGTACTAATAACAGCGAGAAAGGTCTCAGAGAAGCAAACGAGAATTGTTTTTGTCCTTGTTAATTCAGACATTTAGTGCAACGGATGAGGAGATAAAATCATTCGTATGCAAAAAGGGAAATATAGACACCTAACAAACACAGAACGAGAAGAAATTAGTAGATGTTTAGCAAATAAGCAACCGTTTGCAGAGATAGCCAGACAATTAGGGCGGTCAACAAGCACTATCTCTCGAGAAGTATATCGGAATAGCGGGAAAACTGGAT
>Ga0255368_10286_pt1 | contig 12373 bp, 11 predicted proteins | sample ANMaggSeSYBR01E6_FD_182094 | JGI IMG/M metagenome (GOLD analysis project Ga0255368, IMG submission 182094) | Sediment cell enrichment communities from methane seep in Santa Monica Basin, California, United Staets - ANME aggregate JGI... | ecosystem: Environmental > Aquatic > Marine > Cold seeps >...
TCCCCTCTTCAATTTCAATCTGTGAACGACCGTAAAGGACATCAACCATTTCCTTTGCATTTAATCCAACTTTCAAACCTTGCTTAATCTTTAGAAGCTCATTAACTGGATGATAATCTACAACTTTTCTTTGAGATAATTGTAAACCCGCTTCCAATTTCCAAAGTTCTTTTTCCCCAATGTTTTGGGGTAATCTAATAACTTCTAATCTCTCCCATTTTCCAGAACTATCTGTGTTTTTGTGCAAATCTTGGAAAATTGCCATCCGGCGATTTCCGTTTATCACAATTCCATCATGGGTGATTACGCCGGGTTGCTCTTGCCCTATTCTTTGGAGATCCTTTTTTAGTTCTTCAGTCTTACCTAAGTCTAGCGAGAGTAGTAAATCCCTAATAAGTTTTTCGTCTTCTGGAGTGCTTGCATCCATAGGTCGTTTGAGTTTTTTCTGCTCTATTTCTAAAACTTCCATTGCAATTCGACCATTCGCTGCGTTATATCTTAGAAATTTTATAGGGATTAAGTATGTGGTCCGTTTTTTTATCTCGCCTCTGATTTCCAGTGGCCATGTCCCTACCTCTTCTTCATAATTACTAATATATTCAGCAATTCGATTTGCGTGATCACTCTGCATAATTCTTCTCCCTGGAGCAACAAGTTTTCTTTATAGATAATTTTAGTTCATTTTCCTAAATACTTTATTTTAATCCGGATATAAAACATTTGAAATCTATTGAATATTTGTTAATTTTATTCTCAATAATGAGGGGACTTTTTTGTAGTCGTTTCTATTCAATCCAATGTAAACGCAAGATAGGTGAAGAAAATTATATCGGTTTTGGATGAGGAAAATACTTACAATACATTGTCAAATGAATTGAGCATTAGGAGGAAAAATTTTCTGCGTCGCACAACCTTTCTTTTACGACCCAATTTCCAGGCAGAGGCTAAAGAATCAGATTAAATAATATTACCTACCAGGGAAGCAGCAGCCTCATACACATCTTATAATATCCTAAAAGAAGCCCGAAAATCGATTCGGGTTTTATTTTTATTGTCCAGCCATTTAGCGGGGACGGTATAATCAGTACAGCATGGATAATAAATCAAACGAAAATGATCAACCAAATCTGGAAGATCTGATCTCCCTTAAAGAAGCTGCCGCCCTCAGCGGCCTGTCCCACGATCATCTGCGCCGGTTGGCCGGGAGTGGGAACCTGTGGGCCAAAAAGATGGGCCGGGACTGGCTAACCACAGTAAAAGCACTTGAAGAGTACCTGGCTAAAGAACGCCGACCCGGACCCAAATCCAATTGACAAACATACACGTATGCGTGTATAATTAGCGCAACTTCATATAAATCCTGCGCTGTCAGGATTCTTTCATACCGGACGTTCGGTGGTTTGCCCCTATCCAAGGGGAAGGAGGGAGCCATGGGTGGCGGATCTGGATGAAATTCGATAAAGACGATGGGTCCGCAGCCCGTCGTTTTTGTTTTTTACCAGCGCCATTTTAATAAATAATGCTCGTACAAGCGAGGTTTTTTGATCGCTACTCCGACCTTAATCCGGCCGTCCGAAAGCTCCTGGAATAGATCTTTTGATATGTAAGAACTTCTCCGGCGGTTGCTTTCCTGCAGCACGATATGGTAAGGGGGGCGGGAGGCAGGAAAGATGACTTCGACGGTTATTTTTTTTGTCCTCTTGGTGATGTCTGTAGCCCAGAAACCATCTGGTTTGAGAAAGCCGTCTTTGATATCCCACTCGATATTAAATTCATCACTGTCCCCACGGTTTTTGATTTCTCTGAGTGAAATCAGCACCAGGGTTTTATATCCTACCCGGTACTGGTCCACTGCCTTGCCGGGGGAGCAACGATAGTTTTGCAGGATCAAGCCATCTCCCCAGGCATGATCTTGATAAGCGATGATGTCGTCTTGCAGGTATTGCACTTTTTTCCGTTTGCTGAAATGAGCTTTTTTACCGGAAACATCCATCAACTCAAGGGTTGAGTGATAGTCAAGCACTTCATAGATGCCCTCTTGAGAGAAGCCCCGTACCAGTTTACGGAAATGTCGCCAGGCATCCCCCAGGATGCTGGCCCAGGGTAGATCCAGTAATATGGTGGATATCAGATTGGTTTTTAACTGGGTTTTCATTATGTTTATTTCTAGATTAACATACCTAAATGTCGAGTGCAAAAACTAAAGCCTCACTGAGTAATTTCGGATCTAGCCTGCTATAAACCCAGCTATAATGAGAAGGAATATTCATTGAGCTATCCTAAGGGGTTGACCCCATGAAACGTTTTGTCTTGATTGCCTTCTTCGTGATCACTTTCACCGCCTGCACCTCCCCCCAGGAGACGCCCCAGCCTACCTTGACACCGATTCACCCACCGGCAAAACCGTCACCATCCCCAACTACGAGCCATACCCCACTTCCAAGCCTGACGCCTACACCTATCCCAGATCCTTATATGCTGGAGGAGGGGGTCTTGCTGGATTGGGACGAGGATGCTGAAGAATATGTGAAAGTCTCCGAAGGGATTGACACCCTCACCACCACGGCTGATGGTTCAATGATAGCCCTGGATGGTGAAGGATCCCCCAGGTATGTTTTTGAGAACGGCGACTGGATTGAAATAAAGATTCCTGATGGGGCAGAGAATCATGAACAAGTGAATGTTCCTGATAGATATGTGACTGTGGTAAATGAAGATGGGAAAACTAAAGAAGTGTTGGAGTCTGGAGTGAAAGTGTTAGTAAATCCTGAGACTGGAATTTATGAATATGAATTTAAGAATGGAGTTTGGACAGAGTATACGCCACGAGTGATGGTGGTGGGGGAAATAAGAGGCTACAGTCATAGTGATATCGAAGTTCCAAAAGAAGTGATTGAATCTTGTGCGAAAACAGTAAGAGAGGCGACTATGTTTTATCGGATAATCGATGGAGAAAAAGTAGAAATAAAAACAGGTTTTGATGAGAAAATGGGTGAGCGTGAGATGAGTGGTGCTGTTTATATATCATGGTATGGAGCGTTGTGTGGTGCTGTAGAAGATGAGTTAGGAGTAAGTGGTTTTGTAGGAGTGGAAATGAATTCAGGGGATATTATACTAATAACTATGATATTTGATAAATATCCTGATGATTTTTCAGGAACGTCATTTGTGTTTGAATCAGGCTTAATTCCTGAATATGAAAAACAAAAAGAGTTGAACACTTTGAGGGATTTGGGTAGATCACCTGTAAGCGGAAATCAAATAGCAAATGTAATATTAAATTCTTCCAAAGGGATACCTCTTTATTTTACTTCATTTACCACAGCTACTACGCGAGTTGAATATAATGTTGAATATGATGAAGTAAGAGAGGCTTTAAAGAGTGGGGAGTTTGTTGGTAGTGCTGGTTTATCTTTTTGGCGTCCATCACAATTTGGAGCTTCAAGCACATTTTATAATCAGATAGATAGTTAGAGGAGATGCTTGTTGTGGTTGAATTAGGTGTTTGAGTGTTTTATCCTAGAAGGTAGATGAGAAATAGAATAAATCTCAAGCATTCTCATTTTTGTGTTTCGCCAGCAGGTTGCCCAATGTTTCCGGCTGATAATATAGATCCCGCTCTATAGGCAGCCTCATTGGACCCCTAACACCTTCCAATTCCGAAAGAGAAAAATAACCCAGCTCCAGTTCAAAGCCCGAGACCAATCCAAAGAAAATATCCTCGCCATCAAACTCGCTAACGTACCAGGTCCAGTTGGAATCTGGTGTGAAGAATTTAACCAGGGCTTTGGCATCCAAGCCGTATTCCTCGTTTTCATATAAGTTCGGCAGCTGTTCTTTGAGTTCCTGAGGCAGTAAGTCATGCCCTCTTGGAATTTCTCTCCCCCATTCTTTTTCCATATTCTGACTGTATCATATCCGATCAAAAATACCCAGAGCCAACCCGTAACCGGTCTGGAAACCCTTAAGCCCGGCTGCCGGATCGGTTGTCCCGGATGGGGCAAGCACCAGGGACCAAACAGACCATCTGCCAACAGGTCTGGATAGGGTTGGCAATGAGTGGGTCCATCTTAACAGAATTTAATCTAAAAAAACCAGGGGCACTAACTTGTCCCGATCCTCCCTGCGCCAGATAGGGTCCCTTAGAATTGTCTCTGAAGAAACCCGGTCGTAAGTTGTGAAGTAAAACAGGCCTTTGGCTTTAGCCCGTCTGGCTTGCCGGAGCATATTTTCCAGTCTTTTCTTCCCTGTTGTCACTACCAGCCAGCGTCCGCTGCGGTGCCCAAAACGATCCTCATAGGATTGGGTTTTGAGATAGGCCAGACCAGGGAGAATTTTCTCACGGAAAAAACGAGGGTTGTCCTCGGTGCTGCGATCGATCTCCAGCAGGTAGCGCAGGTGGTGTTCTTCGGTGGTCAGCATGAAAAAGCCATCGGGGCGGATATTTCTTTTTATTTCGCGGTCCTGATAGCGGTAGCTAATTTTATCGGGATAAGACCAAAATTCGCTTTCAGGAAGCCAGGTTTGTAAAGTGATCTGGGAGTCTTCGCGGCAAGCTTCTTCCAGGTCCAGCCGAAAAGTATTTACCGCCAGGTCATGCTCGACCTGGAACCAGCGAGGCTGCTGGCGCCAGGAGAATTCTCTGATTGGGGTACCGTTTAAACTGGCGACCAGCTCCGCTCCCCGTTTGTCGAGCCAATAGATCATCTCTGGAATTCGCCCCCGCTGCTCCTTGTTGGGTCGATTGAGGTAACGGTTGTGGTACAGCAGTTTCAGACGCTGTTTAGTTTGGCTTTCCCCGGTAAAGAACATACGTTTTAATTGGGAGAAACCTAACATGCCATCGTAGGCGTGCACCGCTTCCAGAACTCGCTGGTCGCGATCTGTAAGCCGCATGGGCGGCGGATTGGAGGTTCTGGTATAGCGAGGTAACCTGGTGGGAGATTTTGCCATACAGGCAGTATACAAACTCCCCTGAGAAATGTCAGCAGAGGAATTAGCTAGGGATTAGGCAATGCTGGTTATGCTTACCGAGTATTTTTCATTGACTCAAAAATAAGCTCATTGTCTAAAGGACTAAAAAACATGCTAACCGGAAGAATTAAGGATTTAGGGTCATTAGATGCCCAATAGGGGTCACAACTATTTCCACCAACACACTTTGGGCAATAAACACCTATATGAATTTCGGCGTTTGCCCGGCCCCGAAGTTCCATAACCCCCAAAGGTGTTCCAGAAATTATATTTCTTCTGTTTGAATTATATACTGAGGAATAATTTTGTAAATCTTGGGGTGATACTGTTAGATGTGCCCATTCGATTTCTAATTGGCAACTCATTAATTGTTCACCATTAAAATCTAGAACAATAACTGAAATTGGTAACTCAAAGAAATAATTGCATGTTGTCATTTCCGTATTCTGGGGTTCTGGATTGCAAATTGTTTTTTTCAAAACTATATCTTCAGGCGCCCTTATTATTGTTCTTGTCGGATCCAATATATAGTAATAGCCAATATCAATTGCATTGCCGTGATTTGGTTCCACGCCTCCAATCCATCTTGAGCCTGACGTATAGCTTTTTTCCTGAAATGCTCTAAACGAACTTAAGAGCGCCAGTGTGGGATCTATATCATCAAGATGGTAAACAATGAAGCGGGGTAACCCATCTTGAGTTTTTTCGTTGATGTCAACAGGAAGTTTGATAGCACCGATCACATCCCAATTAGCAAGTTCATCCAGCGAATATCCAATAAAGGTGCCATCAGAAGAAACAACTTTTATTTCAACTTCAAGGGTCTCGTTATCGTTAAAATCGCTCTCATCATAGTCAACTAATACTCCTTTGTACTTTTCGATTTGTTCAATTATTTCTTCACCAGAGAAAGTAAAAATAACATCGTTGATATGAATTACTAGAGTTGTTCCCAATAAAGCAGAGGGCGAGTTTTCAAGGTTTAATTTTACAAACAAAGCCCATGTTGCAGTTTGAGCATCGTTGAAGGTGGTCTGCACAATGACTTCTGGTCTTATAGAGATTGGATATGGTGTAGGTGTAGCAGGTTCAGATGTGCTTGTTTCCTCAGGAGTTGCCGTCAAAGTAGCTGTGGGTGGGACTGGCGTTTCTGTGGGAGACAAGTTAGCAGTTGGTTCAGGTTGAATAGTGGCACAGGCTGTTAGAGTTATTAGAGTAAGACCAAATACCAGAACTTTTCCGAACCTCATCTTCACTTCCTCTTTTCCACCGTGGGTGTGGCTACTTCCTTAATTATCTTAAAATCCCGACTGAATATTTCTTGCTCCACTTCTTCCCTGGTGGGAGCCATCATCCGGGAGCGTTCTTTGATGTATTCCGCCATCGCTGGATTGCCTTTGCCCTGGGTCAGGTGTTCAGTCTTTACCCGTACCTCAAATAACTCTGGTGAAATCGAAGGATCTTCTGGTTTCTTCACCAAACGGCACCAGGCGTAATAGTCCGGCAGGATGGAGAGTTTGTTGGCCATCTCTGCTTCTACGTCATTGTAGGCTCGGCGGGGCAGCTCTACTTCCTGATGCAATCCACCTTCCCCGGTGCTCAGCTTCACTTCAGTGAAAAATTCGTGTCCCTGGTGGTTGAGGGTATCGTAGACCGGCTCCATGCGGACATCAGCTGCTGGCGGGGTGTTGTCAAATTGGCTGGCAAGGTCATAGCTGTCCCGCCCTGTGACCCGGAAGATAACCATGTTACCCACATTCAGGGTTGATCCCAGGCTGAGCAGGTCCAGCTGGCTGCGGTACTGATGGGCTACAACCACATCTACTCCATACTTGCGGGCTTCACTCTGCAATATTGCAAAACTTTCAGTGGCAAAATTTTGGAACTCATCCACGATTAAATGGAATTGCTTGCGGTCTTTTTCCGGAGTTGATTTCCGCCGCAGCGCCGCCATTAAAATCTGGTTGACAATTACTGATCCTAGGAGAGCCGAGTTGGCCTCTCCTAAATTCCCTTTGGATAGGTTAACGAATAAGATTTTCCCCTCATTCATCACTTCCAGCAGATCTACCGTGTTTTCTGTTTGCCCGACAATATTGCGCATCATGGCATCGGTGGTAAAGGGAGTGAGTTTGTTTAAAGTGGATGACACCAGCTCGGAGCGCACTCGTTCGCTGCGGGGGAAGGTTTTCCAGAATCTTCTTAAGATTGGATCTTTGAGATTTTCACCCAGGTATTCGGCTTCATCCTGATCTAAAAACAGCAGCTTGGTAAGCTCCACCATGGTGGAGCCTTCAAAGGTCAGGGTGGTCAGCAGAGTATGGCGGATGACGTGCTCCATCTGCGGGCCCCAGATCTCAAACAGCCGCCGGATTGTGCCCATCATGTTGGACACCACCCAACGTACTTCATGGGGATTGTTGCCATCACAGGCCATCAGGTTCAACCCAAATGGCCGCTCCAGGTCATAGGGATCAAACAGGATCACGTCGTCTTTACGGCTTTCAGGCACAACTTCCAGGAGATCATCAATCAGATCTCCATGGGGATCCAAGACACATAAACCATGGTCGGGATCGTTGAGCATGTCCTGGTAAATTATGTTCTTAAGGAAGGTCGATTTTCCGGTACCGGTGGTGCCAATTACATAGGTCCCCTGTTTTCGTTCTTTCAGCGAGATGTTGATCGGTGTCTGTGTTTTGGTGGTTTTTCCCAGTTCTAAAGAATACAAACCTCACTCTCCTGTGGATACTCCCCAATTATAGCGGGAATCTGTAATTTATTAAGGACGATAAGGTGGATTTCAAGGTAAACTATAGGTAAGTAAGTGACTGGACCTTAACATGTACTACCCAGAAAGGAACTGCATGAAACAAATAGTTTCTTCTATCTTTGGAGAACTCTGGCACATTGTTGTTGGAGTCTTTCGAGGAATTTGGAACGATGTACTGTTCCCTGGGCGAAAGAAGTCTCCTAAGGATCAGATCCCTAGGAAAAATAATGGGCAATTTGGTATGATCCGCAGCCAGCAGGATCAATTGTCTTCCCAAGCTGGCGAGTTAATGGGTAAAGAACGAGAAATCGTTCGATTAAAGGCACTCCTGGAGGACAAGTCCAAAGAGTGCGAAGCCCTAGAAAAAATGGTTTCTTCTCTGGAGTTTGCCCTTCAAGAAGAGATCAACCGCAATAAGCGAAAGCGGTAATTTCGTTAGATGTTCGGGTAGTAGCATCGCTGTTCAGTCACTTACTACCAAGGGTATTTATACACGACAATCATCAATATTTCTACTATACCTTAGGGGGAAAAATGTTAACCTCCTGGGATTTCCGGGAGGATTTTTTTTATGTCTAAGTTTATTTCAAAAATTGGTGAAATTGTAAAGGTCTTTTTTGAAGCCTTGATATCTTTGACTAAATATATATTCGAAGCTATAAAAAACCTCATTGAAAAAAATCAAGTTGGTGAAAAGATAAATAAATTTACTGAAGAATCAGGCGAGAAGATCCAGTCGGGGTTAGAGAATGTAAAAAAAGAGCAGCAGGCTCGTGAAAATCAGAACCTGCCCAAGAATGTAAATATCACCAAGTTGGGACAATTCCTGGACGGTTGGGCTGAGTTAGTAGAAGGGATGGGAGAAAAAGCCGGACAGGTACGACAGGATACCCTTGAACAATTAGAACTCAAAGAAATGCCGGATATTAACCTGGCCGAACGTGTTGCCCATAATAAAACATACTCAGAAAAACGAGATTATATTTTCTCAAATACATCTCCTGGAGCAACAACCGCTATATATATTGCTCAACACGGAAAAGATTTATATGTCTCCTGGCGAACCTGGCTGGCGCCTGTATTAAATAAGGTTTTGTTATTAATATTGTTTTTAATTTCTGTGCTGCTAGGGTACTCCACATTCGGTACCAGGCAACAATATGGTGGAAGTCTATTCAATTCTTATTCATATTCTGAAACTTGGGTAGAAGGTTGGCTGGCTGCCACGCTCGGATTCTTAATTTTGGGATCGTTTCTTATAATGATGGTTGGGAAAATCTTGAAAGATGATCCTTTAGCCTTTTTCTTTATCGAGCCAAATGTGTTTGATGCGGAAGATATCACAGCTATGAGTTTATCGGCCCATTATGCAATCCTGCGTTCTTTAGATCACTCCGGGATTGATACATCAAAATTGCGCCTCAAGGAAAAATTCACCGGCGGCCGCAAAGGGGAAGATGTGTAAGTGACAATCGAGACGTTTCTGTCTCGATTGGTAAAAAGAACACTAATTGTTATCAATACAACAGGCTGGAGAATTTTCTCCAGCCTGAATGTTAAGAATGATTGATTACTTCAGCAGCATTCCCGCCAACTCCCCCACCGCCTCTACAAAATCCAGGTTCTTGTACCGCATCCAAAAGTCGATCACACTGCCTCCACCGCAGCCGGAAAAACAGTGCCAATAATTGTGTTCAACATTCACGGAGAAGCTACGGTTGCGGTCCTCGTGGAATGGGCAGTGTCCCCTACCCGCAGGGGTGAGATCAACATAACGGCCGACAAAATCCTGCACCGTGATGGCAGCTTTGATTCTCAGTGAAAGAGTCTCTCCCGGCGATTCTGAGGGAGTAAATTCGGGCGTTCGGGGTTCAGGTTGACCCAACTTGCAGAATTCATCAAAAACCGCCATCGATACCGTTTGCGGATTAAAAAACATTGGAATCTGATCCCGCAGCAAAGGGGCTAACTTTTCGCCGGATGGGTGTATAAAACCGTAGCGTTTGCCATCCTTACGGTGAACCCCAAACGGCAGCCGGATCAACGACCCCGGCCCATCACCCAGGTGATCTTGTTTGGGGTACAGCTCGATCTCATCCGGTAAACCATGACCAGTAATCAAACCCTTGCCAAAATTCCTGGCGTCTTTTCCCGGCACTGCCTTATTAAAGAAAAACCACAGATGGCCTCCCCGCCTGCTGCGCTCCAGGTAAGAAGGGATGCCACGGTGCGCAAGGTTGGAAGCCATTCGATTCACCTGGGCAAACTGTTCATCGTCATCAGCATCGATTACGATGAACCTGGCCTGGCTGTCTGGGTTTAGAAGATATACGCCAAGCGTTATCTCCCCCCTCAAATGGACCAGGATGTGATTTTGATACAAAGGTTTTTTGATGCACAGGTACGATCCGTTGTCCATTTGCCTGGGATATGTATCCCAGCGCTGGATGAAGGTATCAGCCAGACCTGCGGCCAGGAGATTAAATTCAGTGGATGGGAGTAAGTTTTCTTTTTCCATTTTGTACCTCTACGTTTAAGATAGCAAAATGGAATACATTTGTCGTGGGTTGAATTAGTGATGGGTTAGCTAATAAGCTCTACTCAAAATGAAAATTGATATGATGCGCCTGAAGGCGCTTCGTCTGATGCTTTTCAGGCCGACGGAAAGGTCCAGGAAAGACCGGCGGCCGCACGTGTCGAGGGCGAAGACCCCGACTGCCAACGCGATAGCGAGGACGGACGGTCTCGAAGAGATGGTCAGGCCGAACGCCGCGCCAAGGATGCTGGCGAGCGAAGCGACACCAAGCAAACGAGGGCACCCTGGTTTCACCGAAAGGTGGAAGTCAGGGCGCAGCGTTGGCAGTCGGGGTATGTTCGCCAAAGGCGACGCTACCCCGGACACGCTGGCTGGACAATGGGGGGTCTGGACAACACGGTCTGTTTTATGCCGTATCCCCGGCTAAAACTGTCCGTTTGAACACGGCCTCCTTGCGGAGAGCTAGATTTTCCTGGACTCTATTCCAGGGTTCGATGCCCGCAGAATGGAGATTTACCCCCGCCCAGCTCAGCCGGAGGTACGGACGGCCTTTGGGGTGGGGGTTGCTTCTTGAGGTTTGAGCTTATATGAGTAAAGAACTTATCCAAAAAAGTGGTACTTGACCACGACGGCAGATAAATCTATATTTAATTTGCTGACGCAAATTCGTCATTTAATTTACTCGCTGCAAATTGAGTTTAAATGATCAATAGATTTTTATAACGAACGTCGGGGAAATCTTTGGTTTCCCCTTTTATTTGCCGTCTCCGGCGACGCCGACCTGGTACCTCTTTCGTTCGGGTTTCCCCTAGGACGCAGGCACTTGGTTATGCCCGGCGTCATCTCTACTTCAGTAACAGGATTTTAAATGAACACTCACAGCTAAGCAAATTTATAAAGGATTGTCAAGTCGGTCTTTTTCAGCTCGGAGTTCCGGTCGTAATAACGACCGTTCTTCCGAACGTTCGGATTTCCGAACGGTTTCAAAATAATAATCGAGGGCTTCTCTGACGACCTCGGAAAGAGAAATGTTTTCCCCAGCTAACTCGGTTTCGATCTTAATTCTTTTGATATGGGAAATCTGATCATCGTAAAATTCAAAACTGTAGCGTTTGGTGCGGCGTTTGACTGGTAACTGAACCGAACGCTTTTCCGAACGATATTCCGTTCGTTGATTCGCCCGGTTTTCCGAATGGTCTTCCGTTCGCTCGGTTTCTTTTTGAAAGAACACTGACCCCTGTTTGAGTTCATTAAGGATAGGAGAGGTGTTCAACTTCTTTTTACTCATCAAAAAGTTCCTCGATCAACTTTTTATAAGCGGCTGCACCCTTGGATTTTGGATCATAGCTAAAGATGTCTTGTTTTTGAAAACTGGCATCTTTGAGAGCCACGTTGCGGGGGATCACGGTCTTGAGAACTTTGTCTGTATATGTTTGGCGCAGGATCTGTAAACTGGTGCGGCTGTTAACGGTAGGGTCAGCTTTAGTGAACAGATAACCCAGCAATGATAAAGAGGGATGAAAGATCTCCCGCACTTCCTGGAGCGTTTTATTGAGCTGGTTAATACTGTCCAGTTCAAAATAACCAGGCTCAACCACCACCAGGACTTGATCGGCAGCTGTGAAAGCGTTGATGGTCAGCCAACCTAAAGCTGGTGGACAATCAATCAAGATGTAGTCGTAGTGAGCTTTGATGGGGTCAAGCTGGCTTTTTAATCGAGCTTCGCGGTGATCCTTGGCGGTGGTGAGTTCGACATCCGTATTTGAGAGTAAAATATGGGAAGGAACGATATCCAGGTTAGGAATGGAAGATTTGTGGACAGGTAGGGGATTACGTTCCAGCAGGGTGGTGAAGATGGTGTTATGCTTGGAGATCTCTTGATAATTCGGTAATAGGACCTTGCTGCTGTTGGCCTGGCTGTCAATATCAATCAGCAGCACTTTTTTGTGATGAAGCCGGGCAAGCCCGGAAGCAATTGAAATGGAAGTGGTGGTTTTTCCTGTGCCCCCTTTTTGGGTGGCGACTGCAATGACCATATCTTCTTTCCGCAAACCAAAGCCTTTCTGGGGTGTTTAGTTTACTGAGCAAAA
>Ga0255368_10289_pt1 | contig 12310 bp, 12 predicted proteins | sample ANMaggSeSYBR01E6_FD_182094 | JGI IMG/M metagenome (GOLD analysis project Ga0255368, IMG submission 182094) | Sediment cell enrichment communities from methane seep in Santa Monica Basin, California, United Staets - ANME aggregate JGI... | ecosystem: Environmental > Aquatic > Marine > Cold seeps >...
CGATAATCCGAACGCTATTGAAGTCATAGATTTGAGCAAGATTTTCACGGGTAAGAAAGTTATAGAGGAAGTTAGGGCTGTCGACGGAATATCGTTCACGGTAAAGAAGGGTGAGCTTTTTGGACTTTTAGGGCCAAATGGTGCAGGAAAAACGACTATGATAAATATCTTGGTTGGTTTGATAGACCAAACCGAGGGAGATGCATTTGTAGGAGGATATGATGTTAAGAAAAACCTTAGTAAGATTAAAGAATTAATTGGAGTGTGTCCTCAACAAGCGTCGGTTTATCAATATCTCAGTGCAAAGGAAAACATCGAACTTTTTGGGAATTTACATCTCATGAAAAAAGAAGTAATAAACGAAAGGATGAAGAGGTTCCTGGATTTATTAGGATTGTCAAAAGCTGCTAATAGATCAGCAAAGAAATATAGCGGAGGGATGCTAAGACAATTAAATCTTATTGTAGCCTTAATAAACGATCCTCATATCTTGTTTCTGGACGAGCCTACGGTTGGAATGGATGCACGAGTCAGGCGTACAACCTGGGAATTCATTAATTCTCTAAAAGAAACGAATAAAACAGTAATCTTGACAACACATTATATCGAAGAAGCGGAAGCGCTTTGCGATAGAGTTGCCATTATTGATTTCGGCAAGTTAGTCGCAATAGGGGCGCCAAAGGAATTGATCGAGAAGCACAATGCCAAAGACTTGGAGGAAGTATTTTTGAAAATTACAGGAAGAAGAATTATGGAGGGGATCTAAAAATGAAACGACAACGAATTTTTGCCTTCGTGAAAATACAAATTAAAAGCCTTATCAAAGTACCAACAGCATTGTTTATAGTACTAATACTCCCCGTTGCACTAATATTGATATTTGGGTTTGCGTTTGGATCGATATATGTAGAAGACTATGGATGGACAAGACTATCAGGATATTTATTCGAATTCATGGTTCCCGGATTCATTGCCATTAGTGGGCTTTTCATGGCGATACCCGTTGCCTTGTCGTTTTCAGAAGATCGAGAACAAGGAATGTTAAAAAGAATTAACACAACGCCAACAACCGCAGCAGAATTCATGGTAAGTCACATAATATCTAACATGTGCATGGTAATCATTCAAGTAGCGATAATTTTCATTCTCACCTTTCTAATGGGGGGGATGAGGAACATAACACCTTTGGGGATACTCCTTTCCTTTGTGATTATGGTCATATTTACCTTGTCCACCATTGGTTTTGGATTGATTACAGCAACTGTCTCAAAAAGTGCTAAAGCTGCTGGAGGTATTGTTTGGATTTTTCTCCTACCGCAACAGCTACTTGCAGCGAATTTATACCCTTTACCCCCGGAGACCCAAATAGTTAGTATGTTCATGCCATTGCATTATGCATCAGACGCTTTATCTCTTCTCTTCTTCGGTGTGAATTTAACTAATTTAAGGATTTGGTGGGATTTGATGATTCTGGTAGTTTTTAGCCTTGTATTAATTGTTACAGGAATTTTATTATTTAAGAAGTACGGCAGGGCTTAGAAATTAATTTGAAGAACAAACCAAAGAGATGATAAAATATGAAGAAAATTAAAAGTTTATGGTTAATAACTCTCTTAATTCTCCTCTTTATACCTTTCATAAGAATTTCAAATGCACAAGGTTCTTATGTTGGAATACAAGATGGTGATGAATACGAATGGGCGCTTAGTGTATATACAGAGAACTGGAACACATATGTAGCTGAAGATTTAGGTACTACATTAGAAAATCTCGTACCATTAGGAACAGCTAACTTAACACGAGTTTTCAATGACTGGAGTAGCCGTACTCCACCACAATCCTATTGGCCCCTTAAAGTTACGACTATAAACGTTGAAGAAACTGGACTAATGTTTACATCTACACCCGTAAATGGAACATTTGGATGGATACTTCCACCATCTGAGAGTCTTGAATGGGATGAAAAGTGGCAAATTGTAAACGATACATCAAGTTTCTTACGACAGACAGTAAATTTAAGTCGCTCATTTAGCCCTTATGCTATGTTTAGTGTTCTTTTTGCCCCCACAACTGTTAGTTGGTCATCTCTTGTAAGCTATTTCCTTGGAGAAATGGCATCTAAGGGTGGATTATACACGAATATTGTGGCGACACCACAATCAGGTGGCTTTTTAATAGACATCCCAGCTTTAGGGTTTGAAAACAATAGCGAGGCTATTAATATAAATATAAAATATAATTCAAATGGTGTTCTTTCCTATTACAAGTTTTCGTACGGGGAAAAAACGCTAGTTACATTTATTCCAGGAGAATATATACCAGTACATGAACGTGTTCCAGTCGAATATTATTTTGTATTTATAGGATTAATAGCTATTTTAGTTGTTGAGACAATTGTATACACATATATTCGGAAAAGAAAGTCATAAATACAATTCTAAATTTTAAACAAAAAAAATAAAAAAAATTCGTGTTGAAAGTGACAGAAACATATAATTATAAAAAATTAGTTGGCGAGCTGTTAGGTGCAGCTATAGCAATTGTTTGGATAAGTTTTGCATTGCTTGGAGCGGGGAACACATTATTTCTTGTGGTTGCCATATCCCTCACCATATTGTTTGGTACATTATCTGGAGGGCTTATTGCGGTAAGTAACAAGGAAGTTGATTATAAAACAGTAATCAGTTGGTTGTTTGGTGCTTCTATAGCCGTTGTTTGGATCGCATTTGCCTTCTTCGGAGCAGGGGATATGCTCTTTCTCGTTGTTGCAATTTCCCTTACTCTTGTGTTTGGTATAATATCTGGAGGACTTATCAAGCTAGGTACTAACACAAATGATAGTACTAAATAATCGTTAATTTTTAATCTATTTTTTTTTAATTTTTTTACGATTGAACAATAATTAATGAAGTTATTGAATATGGAAGGTCAAAAGATAATCAAAATAGAAATTCTCAGAAAATAAATTTTTAGTAAACATGCTCTTAATAGGACTCCAATATATGTTATAATTAACAAAAAAGAACTTTCTCAAATAAAGGAAGTGATGAAAAATTACGCAAGGTAAAATAAAAGAAGAGAATTTAGCTGATTCTCGACACGAAAATCTCATGAAAGCTGCAGTGGTCACAAAATACGGACCTCCAGAGGTTCTTCAGCTCAAGGAGGTAGAAAAACCTATTCCCAAGGATAAGGAAGTGTTGATAAGAATATATGCGGCAACAGTAACTTTATACGATTGTTGGGGGCGAGCTTGCACAGGTCCTCCCGGATTCGGGCTGCTAATAAAAATATCGTCAGGGCTCGGAAAACCAAAGAAACCTATACTAGGGACAGAGTTTGCAGGGGAAGTTGAAGCAGTAGGTAAAGATGTAAACCTATTCAAGAAAGGTGATCAAGTTTTTGGATTCACCGGGATGAATTTGGGGGCTAATGCCGAGTACGTATGTATGCTTGAAGACGGAGCACTAGCAATAAAACCAACCAATATGACGTATGAAGAAGCCGCGGCCATTCCTTATGGAGGATTAACCGCATTGTATTTCTTAAGAAAGGGTAATATCCAGAGCGGACAAAAAGTCCTTATCTTTGGCGCATCTGGAGGATTAGGTACTTTTGCGGTCCAACTTGCCAAGTACTTTGGTGCAGACGTAACCGGAGTATGCAGCACCCCAAAAATAGAATTGGTAAGATCTCTGGGAGCCGATAAGGTAATTGATTATACTAAAGAGGATTTTACCAAAAGCGGTGAGATGTATGACATTATTTTCGATACAATAGGCAAGAGTCCGTTTTCAGCTAGCAAAAGATCGCTAAAGAAAGAAGGGTTCTATGTTTTTGCGACCTTTGGATTGGGACGGGCTTTTCGAGTACTAAGCAGCAAGAGAGCAATAAGTGGAATCGTAGAAGAGAGAGCTGAAGATCTGATTTTCCTCAAAGAGCTTATTGAGGCGGGAAAGATAAAAGCAGTCATAGACAAACGTTACCCGTTGGAACAGGCTGCTGAGGCTCACAGGTATGTCGAATCAGGGCAGAAAAAGGGACAAGTAGTATTAACTTTAGACCATATTTAGGTTTTTTTTTTTTCTTAAAAATCAGCTAAGGGATGATGAACGAATAAAATATTAGCCATCCTCCAATGATTAGTTCAAATACAATCGCCAACAGACCAAAGATAGATGACATGGTGTCATAGACCTTAAAGTTAGGTTTTACCAGTTTTGCCACATTAGCGAAACCAATGGCAATGCTCGCAGCAATTCCTAACCACCCAATAAAGGGAGGTACCGATCCCACATAAGTAACTAACACGATTGATAATGCAAGAGTACCAATCGACCAACAGATCATTGCAAATGCAAATCTAAAGCTTTTTGCTTTGAGAATTGTATGATATGAATCAATCAACGATTTCTTTTCCGCACCACTACTAACTGAGTATTTTTTTGCTAAGTTGAGAAGCCCCCAGTAGTCCTTTTCATTATAGACTTGGATCAAGCCCTCTGTTATTCGAAAGAGCATCCAAACAATTCCAAGTATTATGTTATAAGGACTAAAAACAATAAACAATATTATAGGAAGCGTCACGACGCTAAAATGCTCAATGAGCGCTAATACGACGCTTATTTGAAACTTTTTTGGATTATTGTTAAAACTTAGCAGTTTATCGTCTGATTCATAATGTTTTGGGGTTGGCTCTAATATGTAACCAAATGCTGCCATCGCAATTTGCAAAACCAAAATAAACAGATAGAGAAAACCAGATAGGAAAATTTCAATACTCAAAGAGAATCCACCAATTTTTTTTACTCCATTTCATTTATTAACATTTTAATATCACCTTTCCTTGTTCACAGCATGAAGGAACGAAACGAAAGGGATTCCAATGTTATATAATTAATTTACTAATTTTATAATGCTTAAAAATTTTGACACTAACAATATTTTAAAAATTAAACTATCACTATATTATTAACATTATAAAAAAAAAAGTGATAAAAAATTACTCAAAATATCAATACAACACTATATTATTTTTCTGGCACAGGAAACTCATTACATACGGCCAAATGTCTTAAAGAAAAACTTGATGATTGCGAACTTCTACCGATTGCGAGTTTAATGAAACAAGATTCTATAATCGCCACATCAGAAAAAGTTGGCTTTGTTTTTCCAGTTTATTCTTGGTCTCTCCCTAAAATTGTCTCTGATTTTATTGAGAAGATAGATTTAAGTAATGCAAAATATATATTTGCTGTTACTACTATGGGAGGTTTTTCCAAGCAGTATGTATCGCCGGTGCTGATAAAGTTATTGAAACCAAAAAACAAAGAGCTTGATGCTGCCTATAATATAAGAATTTTTTCAAATAACATATGGGGATCAAAACGAATCAACCCTGTTCCTACAAAAGAAAAAGGAGATAAGAGAATAAAGAATGGCGAATTAAAGTTAGAAAAAATTGCTAAAATAATTCGTAATAATCAGAAAGGTAAGGTAAGGGAAAGTTCTATTTACCCAATGAAGAATTCATATTTCGCTTTTATTAAAGAAGTAAATACTATGGATGAAAAGTACTATACAGATGAAAATTGTAATGGTTGTGGAATCTGTCAACAAATCTGTCCCGTCGATAATATAAAACTCGTAAATGAAAAACCTGAGTGGCAGCATAGATGTCAAATGTGCACAGCGTGTCTCCATTATTGTCCCCAAATAGCTATTCAATGGGGTGAATATACTCTAGGTAGGGCTAGATATAACCATCCAAAGATAAAAATGAAGGAGATACTAGCTCAAAACCCCAAATAAAGCAATTCTTGGTGGAATACTAATGAGTACACTTGAAAAGTAGTTATCTGAACAAGCAAATTTTTTTTTATTTTTTTATAGATAAGGTGGATGAACACAAAACTATGGATAATATATAATGAAGGAATTGTTCTAAAACAAAATCAAAAAATTTGTGTTAACACGACCTATTATTTTTTTTTGCTTGAGGTAAATATCCAATCGTTTTTACATTTTTTTGAACAAAAATAGTGGTTTGGTGGTTCTTGAGCGATATTGATAAAGACAAATTTGTGGGGTCTATCATAATTTCGCTGATAGAGCTTTAAAGGTTTTCCACAAAATTCACATAGTTTTTTCGGGACAATATTACTTCCATTTATTTCGTCTATGGAATCGTTTAATAGTTTCATTTTTTTAATTTTCTAATTTTCCATTTTATCTCTTTTACTCTTAATAGTATATTAGGTTACCTATAAAATTATTGCCTCTATAAATACTAAATAATATGAAAAAATGAAAAAACAACGCTATTGAAAGAAATTTTTAAAGCGTTATTTTAAATTGATGCGTCCAATAGCTCTGAATGGTAAAACGTTGTTGAACTTATCGTAATCGAATAGTCTTCTTCCATCAATTACGTTAGGTATCTTCATGTGCCTCTTGAAATCGTCAGGAGTAAGATTTTTAAACTCGTCCCATTCTGTTATTAAGAAGGCACATTCTGAATCTTCAAGGGCTTCTTCAATCGAATCTGCGTACTTTATCTTATCTCCAAATTCAAACTCTGCTGTTTCTTTAGCTTTAGGATCAAATCCATGTATGTTCGTTATACCCCGCTTCATTAGTTCGTCAACGACTCTTAAGCTAGGTGCTTCCCTCATGTCGTCAGTACCTGGTTTGAATGAAAGACCTAATAATGTAACCCTTTTACCTGCCAGTTTACCAGCAAGTTCTTCTGCCATGTCGACAATTTCAATTGCTTGATCGTCGTTAATTCCAAGAACTGCTTCCAATAATCTCGATGGATATCCCTTTGATTTAGACCATGCTTTAATAGCGTTTACGTCTTTATGAAAACAAGAACCCCCAAAACCCACTCCCGCATTTAAAAATCGGTTGTTTATACGATAATCCAACCCTACGCCCTTCATCACTTGGACTATATCGACATTAGGCACTAATTGAGCGAAGTTTGCAAACTCATTTGCGTAACTAATTTTTGTAGATAAAAGGCAATTATTTCCATATTTAACGAGCTCAGCACTTTCTAAATTCATTCTTAAAATAGGGCAATTTTGTAGGTGGTCGCCGTAGAAATATTCGTAAAATTCTTGGAGCATATCGCCGCTTCTATCGTCAATTGCACCTATAACAATTCTATCAGGCCTTAAAGTATCTTCAATCGATCGACCTTCAGCTAAAAATTCAGGTTGCATACACAGACCAAAATCTTTTCCAGGAATTTTTCCTGAAACTTCAGTAATTATTTTACCTACGAGGTTTCTAGCAGTACCAGGAACAACAGTGGATCTTACGACGACGAGATGGTAAGAATCTTTTTGTTTGAGAGATTCTCCTATCTCTCTAGCCGTGCTCTCGATGTAACCCAAGTCTATGCTTTTATCTTCTCGCATAGGCGTTCCTTGAGTAATCATTGAAATATCCGTTTCGAGAACGGCTTTAACGGGATCAAGTAAACATTCTAATAACTCAGGTTTTTTTGCTTTAATTCCGTCCATCATTTCTTGTAAGTCTGCTTCGTAAAAAGGTGCATTTCCATCGTTAATCATTTTAGCTTTCTTCTCGTTATGTGTTGAAGCCAACACCTTTATATCCTTATCGGCAAAACAGGCTGCTGAGCAAAGCCCAATGAAGCCTGTTCCTAAAATTGAAACACTATACTTATACAATTTTTATACCACTTCACTTATTTTATCCTTTAAAGTATCAGTTTTGGATTTAGTTAAAACTTTTTGGTTATTTACAAATAAATTTATAATATACTGAAACTTGATTAAAATTGTGGTCTTTTCCAATGAAAGTTGGAAGTGTGGGAATTCTTTGGGTAGAATTCTAAAATTAAGTATGAACAAAAGGTTAAATGTAAAATGAAAGATATTAGAGAAAAATTAAAAATTCCAGACACCGCATTTAAGGCGGTAAACGAGTTTCTTCTCGACGATAAAAACCCGTTAATAAATGATCTCTTAACTATCATAGATAAATATGGTGGAATAGAAGAAATTAATAGGAAAGCAGAAGAAGCCAGTAAAATGGAAAATTTGCTCGAAAAGTTAAAAAAGAAGAGACCAGAATATGTTAAGGATATTGAGTGGTTAATTTCTCAACGCGATAATAACTCTTTTATTAGCATAGCAGATTATAGAAAAAAGATTTTAGGCGATAAAGCGTCTGAAATGACTTTCGACGAAGACTTTGCTATAACGTTAGAACTTTCTGCGTGTCAATACTTTCCTTTCTTGATGGATATGGTAAGAGACGCCGTTGAAAATCAAAAGTTAGTACCTGGCAGAATAATTCGCGTACGATATATGAAAGAACAAGAAGAAGACGGGGATTTATTAGCAATGGCAGCAGCGATGCAAATCATCGGTGCAACATGGGTTGAGACTCTGGATACAAAAGGAACAGCGCCTGGACCAGATGGTATGCCTGTAAATGTACATCTTGGAGGACCAGATACGATTACTGGATATTTTGGGGGCGTTGGACAACCAAACGATTTTGCGATAAAATGGGTTGACGAGTTTCTTTATTATTACACTAACTACGGCATTAAACAGGTTCTTAACGTAAATCCGGGTACTGTGTTATTAGGGTATTTTATCCATAAACTCGGAATTAACAACGAATTTAAAATTAGCGTATACATGGGTAACGATAACCCATATTCTTGTCTTTGGACTTTATTAACTGCTAAATTGTTTGCACGAGAGGATGGTACAAGTCCTTTAATCGGTTTTAATTTAGCTAATTCGGTTAATAATGAAACCCTTGAAATGGCAGCGTATATAAGAAAACCGTTTGGATTCGAAGATGTGGTAAGGCTTGAGCATCATATTACGGAAACGTGGAAAAGTATTGTAAGACAGCCTTACGACCGTCGAGACGAATTAATGGAATTAGCTACGAAAGTGAAGAATGTCAGTGCGAAACATGAGGGAGCAAATGTTGATGTTGACGAAAAACGGGAACACCCTACAGACATCCTTGAATATTTCATGACTAAGGAACAAATTGAAGAAGCGGGAATATGGGAAGCATTGCGCGTAAACCTTCTCGACCGATACGAAGCTGTTAATACTACAGCTGAAGCTCTGACCAAAAATGGATTAACATTTATAGCTGCTACAAATTTACATCATCTTGAATAAAAAATAGAGGTTAATATGAATGGGAAAATTTGATTTTAGACCAACGGGAGTTATGCCAGCGTTAGTAACTCCTTTCAATAAAGATGACGAATCAATCAATGAAGAAAATCTTCGAAATTTAGTAAACAATCTCATAGAACAGGGTGTTACCGGACTAGTACCTGTAGGAACGACCGGAGAGTTCGTCAATATGACGTTTGAGGAGCGATTGAGGGTTATAGAAATCGTAGTAGACGAAACGAATGGAAGAGTTCCAGTAATTGCGGGAACAGGAGAGACCGGTACAAAACTGGTTATAGACGCTACTAAAGCTGCAACTGATATTGGAGCAGATGCTTGTATAATAGTAACACCATACTATTTAAAACCTAAAGCAAAGGGGTTATACGATCATTACTTCACGATTGCTGAAAAAACAGATATTCCATTAGTGCTGTATAACATTCCAGCTTGCACCGGTTTAGAATTGCCTTGGACAGTTGTAGAAGATCTAGTTGATATCGAGAATTTTATCGCAATAAAAGATTCTAGCGGTGATTACAAGTACTTCTCTGCGTTACTCGAAAAAGTAAGCGATAAAATCTCTGTTTTGATTGGGTGGGACGAAAATGTATTAGGTGCTTTAGCGGGTGGTGCAGCAGGTTGCATACTTGGCTCTGCTAATGTTATTCCAAAAGTGTGGCTTGAAATTTACGATCATGTGAAAAATAATCGGTTAAAAGAGGCTCAAACTCTACAAAAGAAAGTTCAAAAATTAGCTCGCATGTTGATCAATTCTGGCGCTTTAGGCGTTAAAGAATGCTTAAATATGATGGGAGTTCCAGTAGGCACGACAAGACGACCTATCATTCTTGGAGATGCTCTATCGTACGAGCTTCAAGACGAATTTAGAGTTGAACTTGAAAAGTTAGGATATATTGAAAAGAAAGAAATTAAGTTCAAGATCGGTGAGAAAGAACTAACGAGCAGATTTTACGCAGTGGGTATTACTCCGGAAAAAATAACTGATTTTCGTCTAAAAGTTGGAGAATCTCTTGTTGGGAATAGAGCAGAATTAGCACATATTGACTTGTTGATAGGAAGTAAAGATGGACCCATAGGTGATGCTTACGCTCGAGCTTTAACCCATCCTGCTAAGGGTCGCGAAGGACTACAGGTTATTCTAGAACCAAACATGCAAGTTAAACCGGCAACAATAATGATCCCTACAGTAAAGGTTACTTCTCTGCGCCATGCAAGTCTAACCTACGGTCCCGCTCAAGCGGCAGTCGCGAAAGCAGTAATGAAGTGTGTAGAAGATGGAATCCTCCCTAAAGAAGCTGCAGAGGATATTTTAATCGTCGTAAATGTATTTGTACACCCAAGCGCAAGCGCTCGAAAACGAGTTTTTATAAACAATTATAAAGCAACAAGGAACGCCATTCGAAAGGCGATGGAAGGGCTACCTACGGTGGATGATGGTATCAAAAACGCTGAGAATGCTCGTCATCCATTCAGGAACGATCCGTAAGTACCTAATTTTTTCTTTTTTGATTATTTTTTTTTAGGCTCAATTTTTTTTATGATTAAATGAACGCCAAAATACTCAAAAATTACTCCAAGCAATAACCAAAAGAACGATAAAATAATTGGCTGTTCCCCTGAGGTTGTAAACAACACAAGAAACGAGATTATATTAACAAGACCTATAGCGATTGAAATTAATCCTAATATTTGGTTTGCTCGTTTTTTCGTTGTATCGCTATCTATATAAATATCAGCGGTTACTAAAAATACTCCGTAAATAAGTATAAATATCCCTACAAGGGTCAATGGCAGTAAAACTAAGATTCTTAATTCGTTGATTGCGTCAAGTCGCGAATCTGCCAAAGCGTAAATTGAGCAGATTATTGGAATCATACCGTCTATTATTAATATTAATCCTTTAGCTTTTACTCCTAATTTCGCTCTTGTAATTAGATAAAATCCAAAAAAAATAGTAGTAAAGCTAAATGCCATTAATGGAATTGATAAGAGAATTATTACTCCTTTAGATACATCGTAATCAAAAAACATACTCCAAATTGTTATTCCTGAAATACCTAAAAAGATTACACCTAAAACCGCTAGAAAGATTCCAATGCTCCTTTTATCCATATCTCAACTCACATTAATTGTTAATTTATATTTTATTAATATTTGAATTTTTCAAGTATAATAATTAATAGAACATTTCCAATCCTTTTATACTTGATAATCTGAACATTGAAATTGTATTCAAAAGATTTTATAATTGAAGCACGAATAAAATCCAAATAAGTTTAAAATACTTTCATAATATCTTAAAAAAACAAATTAGATAGGAAAGCTTATTCTTTAAATAATTTATGTGCCTTTATCAACCTTAATATAGCAGTCGTAAATACCAAACCAGAAAAAATCCATAATAATATCAAACGCCAAGGAATTAAGATAATCATAGCTAAAAAAAAGAGAAAAGTCTCAGAACGCTCCATTAGACCAGTTTGATACGTAATAACTTTAGAGGTGTTTTCTACACTGTTTCTCTTAACTATACCCCCTACAATTAGAAACATAGAAATACAAAGGATAATAGCAGCTAAAGAAAACATTCCTGCCCACATTAGGTTCAGAGAATCTGATGCGACAAGCGAAATTATTATTGATATCTCAACTAATCGATCGCAAAATATATCTAATATGCCTCCAAATGTAGTAGGACCTTCATATCTTGCTACCGAGCCGTCTATGGTATCGAAAAAAAAAGAAATTGAAACAATACTTACGGAGGATATAATCATGATTATTAAGAAATCTTCCAAGAGACTGCTAAGATATATTAAAAACGAGCCTATGAGACCAAAAATTAGACCAATTATGGTAAGCTGATTGGCTGAAACCTTACCGAGAAAAAATTTCCTCACAAATTTCTCATACATATCTTTAAATTTCGTTCTAGAAAGCCAGCTATCAATCATTGTGAGATTTGTAAGATTTACTAAAGCCTATTAATCTTAATGTGTTCAATTTTAAAAAAATTTATGTAAAAACCTTTAACACGTCCTTAGAGTTAATAGTAGATTGCTTTTTCACATTTTTTTGATAGATTCATTAAATGTTCA
>Ga0255368_10292_pt1 | contig 12185 bp, 11 predicted proteins | sample ANMaggSeSYBR01E6_FD_182094 | JGI IMG/M metagenome (GOLD analysis project Ga0255368, IMG submission 182094) | Sediment cell enrichment communities from methane seep in Santa Monica Basin, California, United Staets - ANME aggregate JGI... | ecosystem: Environmental > Aquatic > Marine > Cold seeps >...
CGTAAATTGGTCTCAGGAATGACCTCTCCGAAAAAAGCCAGTTTTTTCCAGCTCAAGGCAAGGGATCAATGCCCGCAGTCTTGAGATTTACTTGTTCACATCAGATGAATAGGTAAGTGAACAAGTAAATGAATATCTTTCTTTTGGACTTATTTTCTATTCCCATATCTCTAATATGCATACAGGGCTTGCTGCGGTTTGGGCTGCGTGGGTTGGATCAGTTTTTCTTGTAGTGAATGATAACTATTTCCCTGCTGTTCCATTAGCTTTTCAATCGTGGCTTCCAATTTAGCATATGAGTGCTTAGGTGTTTTCATATTCAAGGACCAGATAGAAGCCAGTCGGTCATCAGCAGTTTTAACTGTAAACTGGCGTACTTTCTGATTGGTCAACTGCTGGATAAATCCTTCCCATTGTTCCTGCAGGGGCGCATACACCGGATGTTGAATGTCTGTTTGACTATCATGTTTGATAGAACTAGTATCCACTTTGCCAAGCACCCTGGCCAGCACTTCCGCATCGGACCGAGAGATCCTAAAGGATATGATTGTTTGCGCGTTTCCCAAAGCAATCTGCAATCCCCTGCTGAGTTGGGCGATGCTCTGGTTGGCTAAGATCATGTGTAAGCCAAACTTTCTGACCTGGGAAAGCATCTGGCTGAATGTTTCCGCAGCCCCTGGATTGCAGGCGAAATCCTGGAATTCGTCTATGTAGAGATAATAAGTCTTTCGGTCTTTTTGCTGCATCCGTGAGCGTGATAAAGCGGCATACTCAAACCCGGTCACGATCAATGTGCCAAATAAGCGTTTAGTCTCATCATCACAATCCCCTAGATCAGCGATCAAAATTTGTCCTTTGTCCATGATCTCACGGATATTCAAATGGTTCTCTTTCTGCCCTAACATATAGAAGATATTGGGATTGTCTGTTAATGCACTGACCTTGTTGGTCGTGCTTCCCATCATGATGGATCGGTTTTTTCCCCATTCTTCGAATTCATTTTCAAAAAAAGCCTTGCAATCCGACTGCACTTTCGGATCAGGAATCTGCTCTAAAACAGTCTCCCGGAAAGCATCATCTGTGAGTAAAGGATATAAATCGCAGATCGTCCGTTCGGTTTCCACCAATGCCGATAAAGAAGCCCGCATCACCTGCTGAAAGCGGGGAGGTTCCTGCAATGTACGTGACCAGGTACGCATAAAAGAGTTGATCACCCGCTGGCAGATCTCATACGTTTCAGTTTCTCGATCTGGTCGGGCTAAGACATTGAACGGAATCATGTAATCTCTGCGCCTGGGTGCTACATAAATAATTCGCTTGAAGTTTTCTGGATCATTGAAATACCCATATGTAATCAATGATTGGAGGATGTCTTTGGCCAAGTCTCCATGGGGATCGATAATGGCACAACCTCGTTTAGCTTTGATATCCTGCAGGATACAGCTCTGTAGAAATTTGCTCTTCCCTCGTCCGGTGAGACCAACCACATAAGAATGGAAATTACGCACATGGGGAGAAATCTTGAACTTTGGAAATAACCCACAAGGGCCTGTGCGCCCGAGCACAAGGTCCTGGCTGGCTTTCTTCAAGTGTCTGAATAACAGATTGCTCATTAGGGTTCATGATTTCTATGCTTAACTATGCGTTACTGATGCGCTTAGACATCGTGTTGAATGTTCCAGTGAATTGAACCAAATCTTCCTCAAAAATAATGATCGTGTTTCTGGTTTGTTCTTGCGTGTCTTTATTGATACGGCTCTCTGAAATTTTTAGATAGGGCTTGCCGTTTTTAGTTGTTTCAATATCAAAGAAATATGTTCTCGATGATGCTTTTAGCATTTCATGTTCATTAGATGTTTCCATATTTTTCACCCCCTTATAGATGGCCAACGGATGCCGTTGGTTGGACAGATTAATTAATCCTTTGTATAAGTACTCTGCTAGTTCTAACAAATCATCAATTGTTATTAATCCGTCTCTCCCTTCTTTTATTGAACATCCTTCTCTCATTTAGTTGGCATACATTAACATATTCGTTTAATAGAAGTCAAGTAGAAAAAACTCTTGACATATACCCTCATCTGGATATATATTAATTTTGCTGACGCAAAATTCAATTATTTATATAAATCCTTGGGAAATATTCAGGTATCCCAAAAAAATAAATAACGAATAAATCCTTTACAGCACCCTGGTGAATCCAGCTTGAGACTTATTCACCGGCCGTTCTTTTTATCCGGCGGTACTGGCCAACCAGCTTTCAGTTCGGATTTCTCCTAGGTCGTAGTGGCATCAGTGGCCACGCATCCCTTGCGGGAGGATTTAGCAGACGACATCTCTTACTCACTGATCGGGCTTATGAAGTTAACATATCTCTTTGTTTGGATAGTTGTCAAGAAGATAATTGCACCATGATGGCATGGGTGAAAGCACTCATCCATGAATAGCTTCAATCACACTCTCTAGAATACTGTCTTTGGGGTTGCTTTTATGATCGTGGATAAGGTAATTGAGAGCAATCCTGGTGATCTCATTTTCACTTGTGCGAATCCCACCTAATCGAAAGGAATAACATATTTCCAATAATGCCTTCTTCTCTTCGCGTGTGATCCGGTAAGTACCCGCTTCTTTGCCTGTCTGTCTAACCGCTTGACGAATATGTTCAATCATGCCATCCTGGTAGTCTGGTTGCATGGTAGCATGGTTACTTGATAGTGAGTCTGGTATCACGCTATCAGCATCCTTTTTCTCGAAAAGAGGGCTTTCTGCTAATCCTGATGCTTTCATCGCTTGAGTACCTCCTTGACCAACGCCTGATAGGCTAATGATCCTTTGCTGTGCGGAGCATATTTGAAGATATGCGTATGGTTAGAATGCGCTTCTTCCAGACTGATGTTTTTAGGGATCGTGGTTTGGAATATCAAATCCCCGAAATATGCTCGTAATTGGCCTTCCACGTCCTTGGAGACGTTAGTTCTTTCGGTAAAGGTACATAATACCCCTAAGATATCTAATCGTTCATTTAGCTTAGCTTGCTTTACCATTTGAAAAGCCTCTTGCAACTGAACCAAACCTGTCAGAGCAAAGAACCCGGTAGAAACCGGAATGACCAATTTCTCACTGGCAGTCAGGGCATTGATGGTCAATAACCCTAATGATGGGGGAGTGTCAATAATGATGTAGTCATATTGGTTAGATATAGGAAATAAAGCCCGTTTCAATCGTTCACTGCGGTTATCGAAGGCTTGCGATAATTCGAGGTCAAACCCGGACAAGCGAATATGTGAAGGTGCCAAAAAGAGGTTGTCTGTATTCGCCTCTTTGATAATGTTGGCGAGAGGATAGAAGTTGAGCAGGACATTATACAAAGTCTCCTCAATGAGTATTTCATCCGATTCCGGTATGAAAACTCTGCTTGTATTTCCTTGCGGATCTAAATCAACCAATAGGGTCTTATAGCCCTTGAGAGCCAATCCTGCAGCTAAGTTTATGGATGTAGTGCTCTTTCCGACACCCCCTTTCTGATTAGTAATAGCAATGATCATAATGGTTGATTACGTCTGAGATACTCGGAGGCAATCAGGCGCATAAAAGCGGATAAAGAAATATTCCTTTTAACAGCTTGTTTTTCCAACAAATGTTTCAGATAATTGGGCGTATGGAATTTGATAACCGAATCATTTTTATAAATATTACTTATTGATTGGACCAATTCAGAGGCCTGTTTGGGCATACATATATACAAGCAGAACTAATATTCATTGTCAATAAGATTCTCGTATTGACATAGTTTTTAAGTTTGATATAGTTTGCGCATGAAAAATAATCAGGGCGGATTTATAGATATTTCATCGATCATAAGATCACTAATATTTGTGTTTCTACTGTTGATTGGGTTGTTAATTCGATGGATGCTGGATAATGAATCTTTCTGCTTTGACGAAAGGTATTGCAATAAACAATTTCTCAATATATTGGAATGAATGGAGTTGGACCAGAACAATTAATAATACCGATTCTTAGTGATATGTACCAATTGGGAAAATCGTATATACAGAGATTACGAAAACCAGGCATGTATGAAGTGTTGAATTATGAATCTACCCTTGAAATCTTGGATCCGAAGGGTAAACAAGCGATTTTTACAAAGAAAGAAATATTGAAGTTTCTACAAAATAATGTAATTGCAATCCAGGATCAAGCATGGGGAGATGGGAAAATTCTTGATGATTACCAATGTTCTCCCGGGTTCCCTGTGGATTTCTACCGCTCCGGGCATAAAACACATATATTGATATCACTCAGAGATGTAAAGCAAAAAGGGGATCAGATCAATAAGAATATCCAATGGAATATTAGAAGCGGTTTTCTAAAACCCAATGGGTACTGGGCAACAGATATTAATCATTACACTCGAAAGATGAAGGTGACTATTCTCTTCCCAAAAGAAAGGCCGCCTATAAGAGTGGTGATGGTTGAATCTAATCGCAAAAAATCAAAGGAATTGCAGAAAGATGCTCTAACTCACTTACCCGATAAACGCTGGCAGGTTACTTGGGAAAAAAGTAATCCTAGTTTGAATGAGCATTACATTTTGAAGTGGGAATGGTAAATATTTAGGTACCGGAACCGCCACCCATGGTGACCTCCTGAATATGTCAAGTTGCTTATATTATAAGCGATATAGATGTATTTTACAAGGATTTTTTTGGTGGTCTCCCGGGGCGTTTTTGTTTCTTTAGATAGTCAACCACAGCACCTTTGCTTGTTATCCAATTTCGGCCAATCTTTTTTCCCCACAGATTGCCAGTCGCAACTAGATGGCGTAAATGAACTTTGGATAATCCAGAAATTCTAGATGCTTCTTCTAGTGAAATCAGATTATCAATGGAAGTGTCAAGAGTTTGCATATTGTATTATTTTGAAATTGTTGTATAATCAAGTTAGCCTCATCTACCATGTGTAGAAAGAGATCTGAAGTCGCCCTTTCGGGCGACTGATGCTTTAAATTACAATTCTTTTTAGATATTTTCTTGATAACCTAAGCCTTGATGATTCACCCGATACATGAAAAGCTGAAACTAGATATGCACTTCTTTTCCTCTTTTCAATAATCACGACATAATTAAAAACCTCAAGCCATATATAAATCCTTATTCGCTTATTTTTTTCCTCAAATTCCCAACATTTGATTAATTTGTTGCTATGGTTTTCAATAACTGGTCTACACCAAGTCAACTTCTGTGCGCGTGGAAAATCCGGAACCCTGTGATTTATGGTGTAATCGTATTTTGAAATTAGATGCCAAAAACCCTCCTCATAAGAACTATCTATTTTTCGGTTATCGAATGTAATTTCCCAAATATCAAAATGACATTTGTTTTTTTTGAAATCATTATTAAAAACTTTATATAATTTTATTAGGACTTTTTCCCAGACACCATCAGTGTTTATTTTTAGGGGTAACCATTTGGGATTGGATATCATTAATCGTTCTTCCTAGGATACCAAATGAGCAGATTAAATTTCGACTCTCTTAGCAAAGTTGTACGTTTTAAATCATAACCACTGAGTTTGCGAATTAGATTAATTATTTCTAATTTTGCCGGACTTGTTGTAATTTTACGGTTTGTCGCACTTAGTGCACCAATCAATAAATCACATATTTGAAGAATCTCAATTTCTGAAGATCTGACAATTTGAATTCTTTCAATTATTTCATGCGGGAAGTCATAGATATTATTACAAAGGATATCATGTAGTTTTTGTATTTTTTCGCCCCCTCGAGTATCTTTAATATCAAGATAAATCCTATATCGATCATGGGGGCTAATGATTGTCTTTAACATTTCAAAATACATCTTGTAATAAAAATCATCGTGAGTTTGTTGATGTTCACTATGGTTTAAAATAGATTTGTCAGGAATAACAAGAGCCCGAAAATGTAAGGCTTCACAATCAAAAAAATAATTTATTACGTCTAAATAATAATGAGTTTTTCCCGGGGATACCTTTACCCATTTGGTTTCAAAATTAACATTTAAATGGTGTTTTATTTTTATCGACCTCAGATCATTATTAATAGACGAAGTATTTTCTGCCTTGCACCATACTGATCCTAAAACCATTACCTGATAAGGATCATGCTCTAGGTGGCAACTTTCGTCGCAATAAATATTAAAAATATTTGGCATCAGTTTCTCTATAAATATTTTACTTTAATAAAAATATTTACAACATGAATCAAAAACTTTTCATACAAAACCACTATTTATAATCCGTAAATCCCTCCATCAAACTCTTGAATATCTTCGGGTGGTGTTTTTCATAATCCTCCTGCCCAACAAAGACATAATCAAATCTAACCTGATCTTGGATGCGGTTTATATCCTCGCACCACAACCGAAGCCGTTCCATCTTCAAGGGCACGTCCAGATCTTCCTGCCCCTTCGTTTCTACGATACATATTTCCTTTTCTGTTATTTTGACAACGAAATCAGGGTAATAATTCGAGATATTGCCATCTGCATTCACATAATCCAGCTTGAAATTCACCGCCCAATAGTTCTTAGCATATGAGATGATATCCTCACATTCTTCCAGAAAATTGGCAAATTGAAGCTCAAAATGGCTGTCTCCAATGATACGATTAAAAACGCTTTTCTTTGGGACTATATATCCCTGATCCTTGGAAACAAAAGGCCGTGTGCTGCGAAGCTTGATATGATCGCGAATTTCCGTGTCACCCTTATCCCGCACCGTCAATTCATTAATTGCTTTCTTGAAGGTTTCGATGATAGTCCGAGTAGCGGCAAGTTCGGATAGATTACGGAGTGTGTTCGCGTCCTCCAATACAACTGTTTGCCCAAACAACCCGTCGCGCATAAATGACTTCACCTTGCCATATAAAACATCATATCCACTCACCAGACGTAAATCATTCTTAATAGTTTGTGCGAAGAAAGCGATCACACTACGATAATCAGCAATGCCCGCTGTATCCAGAATGGTAGTATGGGATATCTCGTCAGTAGTGATGTCTTTGAAAACAATCTCACGCTGTTCTTCCTTGCTGTATTGGTGATAGATGACCTTTTGGAATTCGAAATTTGCTACATTCAGATCAGCCAGGTTTTTATACTCGCGGTAGATACGGGGAGTTAGCACTGGGATTTCAATATCCAGTTTATCAATATCCTTGTTCACATTCTCATTGTCAACTTCCACGACAAGCGGCGTTTTCGGTTTTGCGCCTTCTCCCATAGGCTTACGCTCAAGGATGACTCCTTCGTTCTGGATACTTTCAACAAACTCCATAAAAGCGTTCGTTCCCACCACACTGACATATTCTTCAATGCCTCCAGGATACATCTTACGTAAACCGCGCCCGAGAGTTTGTTCAGGTAGAATATTCGAGGGGGCGCGATACGGACGGAGCCCAACAATAGTAGTCACATTTTTAACATCCCATCCTTCTTTCAAAACCATAACGGATACTATTACTTTATAGGGACTATCAATGCTGTCAATCTCGTTTGCCTGTTTCCTTAGGTGGTCCAATTCTTCTTTCTTTTTTCCTGTGGTGCTTTCTGATATTTCACCGTTCTTTTTTGTATGAATAACAAGCACTGCACCTTTCAAGCCCGGGTAGCGGTTTTCAAGAAAATCTTTCACATCATCACAATTGTGTGTATTATCTGTCATGATAAACAAAACTGATTTTTTATTAAGCTTGATATGCTCCTCATACGCTTTGCGCCATTCGATGACACCCAGGTGGATATAGTCCTCATATTTTTCTGTATATTTCGCGCTCTGCTTCTCCTGCAAGCGCGCGCGGCTGGGCGCATCTGGCAGCACTGGATGTTTGACCACATTCTGTGAGATTGCTTCTACCAGTGGATAATCCACTATAGTCTGCACAAATATCCCGCCGTTGTTATGCTTGGGTGTAGCGGTCACATCCACCTGCAGGGAAAGAAATTTATCTTTCTGTTTCAGGCGGTTGTGGATATCTTGGATGGATTTAAACCAGGCCATTCGCGGGTCATGGATATGATGCGCTTCATCATTCAGAACAACGAGCTCATCAATATCACGCACGATCATACCCAAATCTACTTTTGAGTCAGTCGTCGCACCGACGGGTTTTTTTCCCAAGAAATATTCCATCGTGTTTTCATCTTCAGAGGATGGCAGAGTTTCATTTCCTGCGTACACGCGGTGAATATTGGTTAGAAAGATATTTCCTGTTTGCCGTGTGATATTGACATTGTCTTGAACATGAAGCGTTAGCTGAAAATCATTGCGCCAATCTCTCCCATCATATCCATTTTCTGGCAAAACAGGGTCTTGATAGAAAATATTTAATCCCTGGAAGTCACGATAGACTCGGTCTAGAACAATAATATTTGGAGTAATCAAAAGGAAGTTGCGCGCAAGTTCCGAAGCTGGTTCATACAGCTTGTGAAAGTAGCTCCAGGCAAGAACCAAACTGAGCACCTTTGTTTTACCGGAACCAGTCGCCATTTTAATAACAAATCGCCGCCAATCCTCATCGAATAAACTACCTTTTACCATTCCACTACTATCTAAGCGCATCATGTCATACTTGTCTTTGACATGCACAACATCATAGAGGTAAACGATCGTTTCCAGCGCTTCGCGCTGCGCAAAGTAATATTGAAATTTCTCAAGTATTCCGGTTGTTTTGGGAAGCATATGCGGTGTTTTGAACCACCAGTTAAGTAAACTACGGCTGGTATCTGATGCGCCGACATATCCTTTTTCTCGCCACTCTTTTACATTCTTGCGCAGCTGCGGGACAAGGGGAGGCATGAGCTTATCCATGCTGGTTTCGCGCAAGGCCTCATCCGCCGGGAACCAGCGGATTGATGGGTCGAGAATTGCGTGAGGGGATGAAGGAAAATCTTTATGAAGGGCCATGTTATTTCTCTCCCACAGCAACATCCATGATGGTCATGGTGTCATTTCCAAAGATATCCACCACCTTAATCGCCACTTTCCGCCGCCCAGGCAGGCATTCATGAAAGACACTCTTCAATTCAATCGAACGGTCTTTCTTGGTGCGGAAAGACTGCCATTCATTTTCAAAGATGTAATCGCCTGTCCAAATCTCCTCAAATTCCGGAATGGATGTTTGCTGATGCTGCTCCATCCCCGGGACACTTACCTGGGTTGCTTCATCGCGTTTGACACGGATGATCTCCCGTTTGCTTTCGAAATTGAAATCAACTGCCCAATAATCAATCCAGTCCGTCCAAGATTTAGTCAGCACCTCACGGCTGACGATGCCGTCCTTGTCTTTGCTAACTTTCACAATCTGTCCTTTTTCAACTACGATCTTGTTTGCTTTTTTCTTAAGAGTTTCTTCCGCATAGGAAATTGAGTCCTGTGAATAGAAGACAGAAAAATCGGTCAATGCCACCGCGATGGTGTTCTTTTTTATATGCGGCTTGACCTCTATATAAGCGACATCATGAAAAACCACCTGATTCTTTTCCACCGCACGTTTATCGAACACTTCCGCGGGGATGTATTTGGGTGCGATATCAATGCCCTTTTCACGGGCTTCATCTAGTACATTCGGGAAAAGTCCCATCTCAAATTCAAACCCGAGTATATCCACACGTGTGATGTGTATCTTGCGGCATTCGAGGATAATCTCCTCAACAAACAAACGCGTAACGGGTAAGTTGACAGGGCCAACCGCGATCATGCGGCCAGCTTTCTTTCCGTGAAAAGCGGTAAAGCCCTCCACTTTCTCGGCTTGGTAGGCACGCAGGATTAGAGCTATAAAATCTGCTTCTTTCTTTTCCAGCTGCTTTTGCTGTTCCGCTTCGCGCAGATTGGTATTGACGCCAATATAGTGCTGGCGTTCGTATTTACCTAAGTTTAGTATCTCGAAAGCTCGGTAATCCTTACCTTCCTCTTTCAGCTCACGCTGCACACCAATCATGCGCTTGCGGGTAGTATGTATAGCAAATTTTCCCAGATCAGCTACAATCCACTTGCGACCAAGTTTCTCCGCCACACCTGCGGTTGTACCTGATCCAGTGAAGAAGTCAGCTATCAGGTCATCTTGATTGGATGCAGATTGAATAATTCTCTCTAATAGTGTTTCAGGTTTTTGCGTTGGATATCCTAATGATTCTTTTGCTTGTGAATTTATTGGATAAATTTTTGTCCAAATATCATCTATTGGCGTTCCTTTTGATTCGTCAAGATACCTTTTTACTCTTGGTTTTCCTGAAGATGTAAACACAATTATCCCCTTTGAAATACCATCATAAATATTTTCTTGTGACCATATCCAGTGTTTACCTGATGGGGGTGATAATAATTTTCCACCAAAATTTTTAGCTTCACCTTGACCTTTTTGAGTGAAATCTGCTAGTTGATACTTTCTTCCCGTTTCTTTTTCAATATTTTTATAATGAGTTTCTAATCTGGCTTGATCATGCTTTTTATAGAGTTTATTAAAGTAATAATCATTGGTTTTTGTATATGCAAATATTGTATCGTGAACATTCCCGAATGATTTTGCTTGCCCTTTCGAAGATCTAACTTTTTGCCAAATAATTTCATTAATAAAGTTAGATTTCCCAAAAACCTCATCCAAAGTTAATCGCATATAACTGCTTACTCGCCAGTCACAATGAACAAAAATAACTCCAGATTCTGAAAGTAAGTCTCTCATCAATGCTAAACGTTCTGTTATCATAGATATGAATGAATCAACGCCTTGTCCCCATGTGTCACGATATGCTATCTCTTCCAGTATATTGGGCTTTTTTGTGAAAGTATCCTCACCCACTTCAATACCCATCGAAAAATCCGCACCGACATCAAAGGGTGGGTCAATGTAAATAAGCTTGATGCCACCCTGCGCTTCAATTTCTTCTCGTAGCGGTCCGTTTTTCAAACTTGAAAGAATAAGTTTGTTATCCCCCCAGATAAGCTTATTTGTCCATCCTTTAAGCTGGCGCCCACGTTCATCAAACAATGCTAGTTGAGGGGATGTATCCTCCTGTTTTTCCGCGCGTGGCTCATCTACCTGCTCAATCACCTGAAATGGGAGGACGATGTTGCAGACTTCATTGGTCTTTCCGTTCCAGACCAGCTCTACTTCCCGTTTATCCTTGAAGAGCAGAAAGCGGTATTTCTCTGGTAGCGGCTTATCCGCTTCGAGATATCGGATGATGTCCTGTTTTTCTTGATCAGTGAGTGCAATTTGGGGCATAAAACCCTCCTGGGTATTAACCTAAGAATTTTTAAAGAGGTGAATAATTACTTAGTGACAAAATTATGCAGATTATAAAAACGAAGAATCAATAATGCTTCATGTATCGTGCTTCTTTTCACAGTCATACAAAGCTTGCAGTTTTTCTTTTGTGATTCTTTCTTTTTCTTTCCAAATAACAATATCGTTTTTATTGGATGGGGGTGGTGTTTCTTTCCCAAGTGGCTTCAATGGAATATCTACTTTGTCTTTCGCTTTAATTTCTTCATTTAGAGCTGAATGATATTCTTTCTGCTCCTTTTCGCAAGGATCAATCATTGGTTACTCCTTATTAATATTTTCAGGTAATCCAATTCTAGATAGGAAAGCAGCAAAGCGTTGAGATACTGCTTCTCGATATAGTTCTGAAATAGAAATAATATAATTAGAATTTTTATAATCTTGAAGAAATAAAGTACTTACTGAAAAATAGTGTTTAAAATCAATTACGGATGGAACCAAAGGCACGCCAGGAGGAAAATCTAAGTAATGATAACGAGGCCTATTATTTTGTAGTAGATATCTACCCTCAGTTGCTTTTCGATTGATGGGTTGAGAATTTATTTTAAGATCAAGTAAATGCTCACCCATAAACACATGATCAATATTATATAAAGGTGCCACTAAAACAGAAACAAGAAATTTATCCTGATTCGGTTTATTTTCTACTCTTATCCTATAATCCTCCTCTAAATCGCAATCTTGAGTTAATACAACAACGAAAGGATAAATAACCCTCGATATTGTCAGAATGCCATCTTTCTCAATTACACGATCAATATAAGGTACTTCACTAATGATATCTCCTTGACAAATCCTGTCGGAGAGTTCACGCTTAATCTTGATCATGAATAATTCTTGCTTGAATAGTAACTCTTCTAGG
>Ga0255368_10294_pt1 | contig 12142 bp, 10 predicted proteins | sample ANMaggSeSYBR01E6_FD_182094 | JGI IMG/M metagenome (GOLD analysis project Ga0255368, IMG submission 182094) | Sediment cell enrichment communities from methane seep in Santa Monica Basin, California, United Staets - ANME aggregate JGI... | ecosystem: Environmental > Aquatic > Marine > Cold seeps >...
CTCTAACTATTATCCCATTATTTTTGTCTTACAGCAGCGCAAGCCCCAGGAAGTTGGCAGCACCACCTACCACAATAGACAGTATAAGTAGTGAATCTGGAGATAAGCACCATATTGCGCTATCCAAGTTCCTTACCGATCACTGCTATGGTAGCAGCGCAGGGAACATAGATAGTTGCCACCAGTGCGAATACATATATCTGCAGTGGTGTCATCACATCAATGAACATAGCCGTACCAGCCAGCACAGCCAGAATCTCAAGTGCCATCTCCTTACGCAGGATGCCAAATATGAATGCCGTTGCAGCATATGCCGGCAGTCCCAGGAATCCTACAAATACAGGTCTTAACATGTCCTCGAACACTGCGAGCATGCCCAGCTCATCAACCACGCCCAGAATGCTGCTGCCCACTATCAGTATAGGGAAAGCCACATGTTCTTGATTATACTCTCGTATTGCCACATCAAAAATAAGATCAGAAGCTGCGAAAAAACTACACCGTTCGTATCTTTTGTTCAAATTCTGTAATGGTCCTGCTCGTAGCTGCCAATTTCAAAAGTTCATTCAGCCTGGACTTGTTCCTGATATGATGGATCATATCAACCATATTAGCGGAAATGTTTCCAAATCTGGCTGATAACACAGAAATGATACTTTCTTCCATTCCTTCCTTCTTTCCTTTCTCAATTCCTTCATTGAGAATATCCTGATATATTGCTGATTCTTGCATTATTTCCACCTTCATCAAGCTTTTAACTAATTCCTTCGGGTATCTCAATCCTGCCAGTACGCCGGTGCATACAGACATATCCGCTTTTAAAGCCCCATCTTTTATATCGGCGTTCTGTATCAGGTCAAAGCATGCTTCCAAACATTTATTATCATTAGTATTTCCATGATTTGTTAATGGAAGTATTGGGAACAAACCGTATAAATCCTTATCGATGATCATCTTCGGATCCATTTCCCAGACTTTCAACACCCTGTACTTAAATTTTATAATCTCTTCATTATATATTGAATTCACATACGTATCAGGAGTATTGGGTCAATTCGGTTTTTTCCTGAACATCATATGAGGTGCTTCGGATACCTTGCAGTAATTCATGGCAATAGTGATAAATATTTTCTCCACCGCCTAAATTTTCCGTGTCCTAAAGAATCGATCAGGCACCCCTTCACTTTATAGTCAATAACATAATATCTTTGACATATAACCTGAATACTTTGCGACCTGCACGCCCTACAGGCGTAGCAGGCACTCAACTCCGTAGGAGTTGAGTGTCCTTTGCGGTGTATGATTTTTGTCACCGCAAAGAGCGCAAAGTCCGCAAAGATAGTTTGAATTGTTTGGTTTTTGACTATAATAACATGACTGTGACATCGCAGCAGACACAACTATGGCGTCAATACCAAAAAATTAGCAAAATGTATTTATAAAGACGGGAACGTCCAGTTTATTAATTTTGTGAAATAATGGACAACGGTGATATTTTGTCGATTGACAATGAGAAAAATGACCTTAGGCTAAGATTACAAGCTGAAACCACATTAGGGGATATACTAAATTTACACATGCAACTTAATGATACTTGTGATAAAAAAGCTAATTTTATTTTCGGATTATCAGGAATAATTTTGTTAATTTCATTGACAAAATTGTTAGATTTTATAAATTTAGATATTCATTTAGGAATAAAAATTGGATTAGTTATTACGATTGTCACATCGCTAATTTCTGCTATTTATAGTGCTTATGTAATCAAACCTAAAATTAAAAATTCGAATAGGATTAACTTATTTTATTATGGTAGTTTTTGCGATAAGCTTACAAGAGATAGGTATGGGGAAGAATTACAAAAAATAATAAAAAATCCAGAAGAACTAATAAAGCAATATTCGTATGAAATTTATGATTTAGGCCAAGAAGATTTAAAACCAAGATTTGAAAAATTAAATACTGCATCTAGAATATTAATATCAGGTTTGATAATTGGAACTTTAACTATTTTTATATCTATAACATCATTATATTTATAATGCATGGGAAATTCAAATATTTAATATACAATTTTCATTTTGGAGTTAAAAAACCATGCAAGATTTGACTGGTGATTTACATAAGATGGGAGAACATGAAGTCGTTGATATATTCAAAGTAAAACGTACATCTCCAGATATTTTTGACAGGATTTTACATTTATTTTATATAAAAAGGCACCCGTTGTCAATTGGGGGAATCTGCGAAGATTTAGATGTTGATTATCCGATAACACATAAAGTCATTTCAAAATTGGTCCATATAGGAATTCTATCAATTGAAGAAGGGGCAAAAACTGGAAATCAATTTATTTTGTCTCAAAAAGGCATTGATTTTTATTTAAATTACTCTACTTTGGAGTTAGATAATAAAATCATTGAAATAATCTCTAAAAAACACTCTATTTTTGTTTTAAGACTATTAAAAAGTAAAAATTTTAGTTGGACTGACCTAAGAAATAAAATGAAAATCAGTGAGAGCAGTTTGAAAGGTGTAATAGATGACCTATCAGACACAAATCTCATCGATAAGATGGAGGGCAAGTATTCTCTTTCAAATAAGGGATTATCTGTTCTGGACGCGGTAAACAATCTTTGCGAAATTAAGTTTACTCCAGCATTTGAGGTTCAAATTAAAATATTAACCATGGATGCCAAAATTTATAAAAAGCTTGAGAAAATTGAAGGTTTAATTAAAAAAGAACAGGTCAAACAATCAGACCATTATTTTATTCCCCATGAAACAATTTCGGAAAAAAAAACATATCTTCGTCTCAGAACTGATGTACCCATTTCCAGTTCTTCATTAAGAACATTGCCAGTGCATAATTTAACTTGGACAAATGTCATTAATAGAAAAAAATATGACAATTTATGGATTATCGGTAGACAGAAGGAAGAGATAGATGTCCGGTATCCAGCAATCATTTTCTATTTAGATTATCTCGGTGCGAAAGTCCATAAAAAGATTATAAAAAAAAGAATGAAGATGGAGATTCCTAGCAAACAAATAATAATCAATGTTGATGAAATCGAAGAACCAAAAAAAGATGGCATCTTTCTTGAAGTAAAAACCAATGCATGGGATGAAATGGAAGCTAAAAATAAGGCAGCATTGATTCAAGAAATAATTAAAGAGATCGGATTAGATAAAATAAAAAGTATCGATAAGACTTATTATGAACTTATATAGATAATAGCAATTGAAAATTATTTTTATCACTTAGCCTTATGCTTTCCATATTTCCATATGTTTCCACAAATTTTTTATATTCTTTTTCTATTAGACCTTCAATCCCCTCAATCTCGATGATGTTAATTGTTTTTACTTTAGCTTTTTTTCTGAATGTCGTTACATATAGTGAAATTTTTATATTGTCTTTCCAGAATCGGTATCCATTTTTTTCTACGGTTCCGATAATTTCATAATTAATCTTTAGAATTTCTTCCACTTCACTTCTATATAGAGTTTTTACATTCGTTTCAATACCCAATATAGCGAAAATGTCAAACAAAACATCTATATCTTTTTGGGTTTGTGGGGGAAGACAAATTTCCTTTTCTTCTCGGATAAATAAATTTGGTTTACTACTAGATAAATATTTATACGTAATCTTAGATATTCCTTCTGTAACTACATCCCTAATTCTTAATGATTCACTATTTTTTTTAAAATCTAAAGATTGATTGTAAAAATATGTATCAACACATTTTATTTTTTTAGTAGTTCCTAAGTCCTTAAGATATATGTTAAAAACATTATCACTTACTATAATCTTTTTTTCAGTTTCAATTGGCATAGAATATCCATAAAATTTTTATAATTGGTTATCCTTCATAATTAATAAATTTAAGGATTTATTTCTGTTTATATGAAGAAAATCACTTATACACAAACCAATATAAATTAATTAATATTAAGAGATGCAATCAACCTTAATTCACATTTAAGAATAAAGGATCAATATATGTATAATTCAGAAGACTTTATCATAGAAATTAGTGGATTAGGAAAAACCTTTGATGGATTAAAACCTGTTAGAGCATTAACAGATGTTAACCTAAAGATCATTGAAGGAGAATTTATTTCAATTGTTGGTCCCAGTGGATGCGGTAAATCAACACTTCTAAGAATTATAGCAGGTTTTGAATCTGTATCTGAAGGATCCATATTATTTGCTGGTAAGACAGACGATAATTTGAACACCGGTTTTGTATTTCAGGATTCAAACCTCTTGCCATGGCGAACAGTGATTGATAATATTGTTTTAGCCCTTGAATTAAGAAAAAAAAATCCAAGTGAATATTATGAAAAGGCAAGAGATTTACTTGAAATGGTTGAACTTACAGGATATGAGAACTTTTATCCAAAGGATTTATCAGGAGGCATGAGACAACGTGTAGGAATTGCACGTTCTTTAATTCATGATCCTGTGGTGCTATTGATGGATGAGCCATTTTCCGCATTGGATGAAATAACCCGAATAAAGATGAACCTGGAACTTCGACACATATGGCAGAAAACAGGCAAGACTATAATCTATGTTACACATGATATTGACGAAGCTGTATTTTTATCGAATCGAGTTGTTGTTATATCGTCGCAACCAGGCAACATAAAAAAAGTTATAGATATAAAACTGCCACCAGAAAGAGACATCGGAACAAAAGATACCGAACAGTTCATAAAACACCGGATAGAGGTGCGTGAAGCATTGAGCTCAGTCAATGAAACACCTCCATCCGAGATTAAAAAAATCGAGACAAAATCGAGACACCCTGCTGCGGCATTCTTTACTGACCATGATAGATTGAAATATTATTTAATGTATGCTGTAGTTTTTGCTACGTTCATCGGACTCTGGGAGTTATTTATCTATGTGTTTGATGTACCGACCTTCCTGGTGCCTGCACCAGGTGAGGTGTTTGAAGAATACCTTCGTTTGCTTACCAGTGGCACTCTTATGAAACACACAATTGTAACGCTGAAAGAAACGCTGCTGGGTTTTGTTGCCGGTTCTATTCTTGGCATTGGCATTGGCTACCCGCTTGCTAAATCCAGGAAAGTGGAAAGGATATTCTCGCCTTATGTTGTTGCAGCCCAGACCGCGCCAAAGATTGCGATAGCCCCACTGATCGTAATATGGTTTGGATTTGGGATCACATCAAAGATCATTCTGGTTATGCTGATCGTGTTCTTTCCCATCCTGATCAATACCATGCTCGGAATCAAGTCTGTGGATGAAAATCAGATCGAACTATTCAAATCTACCCATGCATCAAAGTTGCAGATGTTTACAAAACTGGAACTGCCGAGCGCACTTCCAGTGATATTTGCAGGATTCAAAACAGGCATCACGCTTGCGGTCATAGGTGCTGTGGTCGGTGAGTTTGTTGGAGCGAATGCGGGATTGGGATACCTCACGATTTATGCCTCCGGGTTGATGGATACACCGCAGGTCTTTGCAGCGATCATACAACTGACTCTGCTCGGGGTTGTGCTGTATGCGCTCATATCTGTGATCGGCGCGAGGTTGATGCCATGGCGTGCAGAAGAAGAGGAGTGATTTGCGCGTGCGCCTTGTGGGGATTGAATTGTGTGGGACATCTTCAGGAACAATGATTTTCGATACTTTTTTTGTACGCGTGAATGAAGGTATATATGGGTTTGTGAGGAAGGTTGTTAGGTTTACAAATCATTCAAGACTATAACAAACAATTATGAGGTACAATGTATGAATAATGGAATGAAGACGATAATGGCAACAATTCTTGTTGCTACAATGGTTGCAAGCGTGCTGTTTATGTCAGGGTGCGTGGACCCAACAGAGGAAGAGGTGACGGATGTTACGGTGATGATGCCGTTTGTGCCATTACCTGCGTGGAATGTATTTTATACGGCAGCAGATCAAGGCTATTATGCAGATGAAGGTCTGAACGTGAGCATAACTTACACGACCTTTGGAACTTCGGATTCTTTAAAGCAACTCGCTGCAAACAATGTCGATTTTGCATATGGAGGCGATGAAAGTGTAATTATTGCCAGATCACAGGATATGCCAATTGTAGCAACTCAGAGAGTTGTGCAAAATAATCTATTCAGTGTCATCTCGAAGAGCGAAAGCAACATTACTGAGGTCGAAGATCTGGTCGGAAAGAAAGTTGCTGCACCTGGCGCTGGAGCAACGATTACGATTATCATGAAAGCTATGTTATATAATGCTGGTTTAGACCCAGATGATACGGAATTTGTTTTTGTTGGAGCAGGAGTAATTCCGGCATTAGCACAGGATCAGGTAGATGCCATTGGGTCGTATGTGCCACAGACAGTAATCGTGCAAGGAATGGGTTATGATATAAATATTATCAATGCCAGTGATTACACAACCATAGGGAACACCTATGTTTATACTACAGAGAAGATGGTAGAAAATAACCCAGAAGTTGTTAGAAAATTTGTTCGAGCCACTCAAAGAGGTTTGGAACATGCGATAGCCTATCCAGATGAGGCGACAGATGCATATATAAAATTCAATCCTGATGCAGCAAAGGACAGGGATCTCAACCTGGAAATTTGGAATGGATTCGTAACAGAAGATACTGGTGGTGTCTTCAGTAAAGATGTCTTTGAATTACCATCCGAAGATAACTGGGTAGAGAAACAGGACACATTATATGCTACTGGTGTGATAACTGAGAAAACAGATGTAGACAAAATGTTTACGGATGATTTTATAATCGAAATCATATCAGAGTGAATGGCGAGGGTGCATTCATGCACCATCGTTTAACTTTTTATAGTAAATACTTTAATTCAGCCACCGTTTCATTTTGAACTGTTAAGAAGCCTTCATTCATTAATTTTAAAAACTTTTTTTGTACCTCTTGTATTTCTAGTAATTTTTCAGATGCTTCTTTATACTTGTCTTTTTGATCTGGAGGCACACCATTTTTTTTATCTATTATTTCTTTAAATATTGCATTACGATCCAACCCATACCACGCTGCATTTAATTTTCCATTATGATCCTCCTTATTAACCTCTACCTTCTTCTTATTCTTATAATCCTCTATATTCCACGTCTTACGAAGGGACTTTAAATCAATCTTAAAAAATTTACTATTCAATAATAATACAAGTGTATAAAAATAAATTTCATCTATTAAATTTTCAAAATGACCTTTATCATTGATGTATTTTGATGTTGGTGTAACAAATATTGGTATTATCTCTCTTTTATTCAATACTTCTTTATTAATTGGGTTTGGATAGTACAATAATACGAAATATTCCGAAGATGTTTCAGAAAAAAGATTAGACAAGTCTTTATTTATACACAAAATCCTATTTTTATCTGTTTTTTTTTTGAAAATATATATTAGGTATAATAATTGATCATAGAAACAGTCACCACTCGACGAAGAAAAAAGAAAATCGTTCAGATATTTAGCTATACCTTTCTCCCTAGCGATATTTTTAATTTCTTCAAAATTATCAATGGTTTGTGAGATGTGGACATCTCCGATATAGGCACGAATGTCTAAATAACTTACTTTTTGCAAAATCATCTCTTCCATGAAATTTTTCTTTTCTTTACCTCTATACTCAATATTCTCAAGAGACAGTAACATAATATTGATTAAAGATTTCAAATTAGCAGCACGTATTTTTTCTGTCTGAGAAAATAGATTTTCATCATCCATTATAGTTCCGATGTGTTCTATGATGGGATCTTTGATGTATTTTGAATGATTTGTTCGTTCATTTAATAACAATATAGATATTTCAACATCACAATTGTTTTTCAAAAGGTCCGATAGGATGAGAGATAATGATACAAAAACGGGCAATATATATATATTTGATACAATCGGTAGAGGAATTATCAATTCCACATTCTTATGCTCCCAACCATTTATACTTCCCAAATTCACTTCAAATAATGTTGGAATTACCGAATCTTTTATTTCTGATAAATCTTCAATATCATCATAAATCATTTACTTTATCTCCTCTGGTATCTCATCCAAATTAATAAACCTCTCCTTAAATGCCTTTTTTGCAGATTCATTTGGCTTAGACCATATCACACCTATTTTTTTTTCTATATATTCTATACATTTTTTTTTATTGTTTTTCTCATCACTCACCATAGAATCACAAATCCAAAAATAAAACAAGTTCTTCACGTCCAATTCGCTTGGTATCTCCGGGAATATCTCACGGAATATCTCACCTGTTGTCCTTTCAATTTGATTCTTTTTCACAAGTACTTGGAATGGATAATATTCTCCACAAAATTCCTTTTTATAAATAAAAATATCATCCCATTCTTTTTCTTTTACTTCTTCATCAATTTCTTCAATGTTTGTATAAAACACAATCGGTATCGCGTCTATTCGGTCAAACTTATTATTAATCTTCCTAATCACGTTATACATTTCCTCTAATTCATGATTCGCCACCTTCTTCTTGTCCTTCAACTTATACCGCGTCGGCTCCCCGTACCCAGAACAATCAATCTTCCCATGAAATAATTTGTTTAACTTCTCAATTTGTGTTCCGATAAACAAATCATTCGCATAGAATTGCATAAGTATCTGATCTGTGATAAAAGGCAACATAATTTCAAGATGTGGAAGGTATTTCATCGTTTGTGCTGTTATTTGGTTTACAACACCGTTTATCCAGTTGTTCTCATCTGAATATAAAATATCATTGAACACGGACCTTCGAGCAATTAGCAAATCCATTACGTATCGGACACCGTCTTCTGATATTAGAATATAGGGTTTATTACTATCACTATTATAAATCATCTCATGCACATCACTATATGGAAGCACAACCGACATACTACCAAGCAGTTCCAAAAGCCTGAAACTTGATAGGGAGAGACCACAGACTACAGAATCCCTCTTTACATGGTCTATTCTGTCAAAGTCTATCTCGGAGTGTATGAGCTTATGCAAAAATTGTGTGTCTTGGATTGATTTATCATTTCCAGTTAAAATCTTATCCAGTAGCTTCTTATCCACGCCAAAGTTGTTCAAGACCTCAGTAATTGTTATAATCTCGGATTCTAGTATTTTATCATTGTTCTTCAAACAATCTAAAAATTTAGTTTCTCGCGGTTTTCCCTCTTCTTCTTCACACAAATCATATACTGAATCATACCGATTTTCAAAGAACCTGTATTCAAAGTCCTTTATTGCTTTCGTCTTCAATAGATAACGCTCTGCAACATACCAGTCCATCCCTTTTTCCTCATCTGGTTTCCTCCCCAGTATCAAATTTCTTGTGATTTTCTCATGGTCAAGTTTAATAAAAGGGTTCGGCTCCATGACATGCGAAAGTGGTGAATGCCCAATGTCATGCAGAAAGTTTGCCAGCAGAAACTCATGCAAGTTCCCCTTCAACAATAAATATTCCCCAAGTAACATTTGCATATCTCCACTTGGATATACATCCATTTCCTTGAGTGCATTTACTCCCACGATCATAGAACCGATCTGATGAGATAACCTTGTGTGTGTAGATGTGCTATGAACAGTATGAAGCAAAGCAGACATCTGCAACCATCGCGCTCTTCTCAGTTCGAAAGTTCGCAGAAGTGCCTCTTTCATTGAATATATCTTTCCTTCCTCACACATGAACTGTTTCTCCCCACATTTCGGGCATTTTACTTGAATAGGGTGCTGCAATTGGAAGAATCTATATAACAGGTCAAAATTTTCTAAGAGAATATCTTGATCGTATATATTTATCTGATCATCTTTCTTCTTCATCGATACACTGTTAAAATATTTTTTAATTTCCTTGTATGACGCAATTATATTTTTTCGCTCTTTAATTAATCTCTTGATACATGTATTTCTATTATAGTGATAGTATATATTTATCTGACCATCTTCCTTCTTCGCAGCGAACTTGTCTTTTTTATCGTCATTAATTGTTAGTATTACATTGTTTTCATCACATTTGAGGCTAATCGAAATAGACTTATCGCCAGATTTTATCGTTATAGTATTACCGTCATTGGTTGGTTTTAGATTTTTATTCTTCAAGTCAATCCCAAATTTCAGTTGTAAAAAATCTATGAATTGATTATTTGGGTTCGAAATTTGATTCCAACTAATATATCGAATCGTCCCTAATTGTTCTAATGAATTAATGTATATTCTAATTTTATTTTCTAAGGCATCGTAAGAATTTTGAAAATCATCAATGTCCTTATTATTTACTTCTAGCTTCATCTGATCTTTTAACACATTAAATATATTCTTCATCTTGACCGCATCAAACAACAAATACGGCGAAATCCCATACCTCAGATGTGAAACATTACTCAGCATTTTAAGATGAGAACATAATTCATATCGGTTCAACTGCAAAGGTTCATAAAGAGGATCTATAATTACTTCTTGTTTTGGGAACTTCGATGGGCTATCCGTCATTTACACACCTGTGGCAACTCTAAAAATACTTCAATAAATCTTACAAATCAATGATATTTATATTTTCCGAAGTTGTTCTGCAAGTGACCTACGTGCTTGCGCGTTGGAAAAGTGGAAACTAAAAATATAAAATATAAGTAACTATTCAGCCATCCTTAAGACCGGATGTCGATAGCGAAAATCCGCTTATCTGTGTCTAAGTTAATACATTTTTTAGTTTTTAATACTGAGTCTAAGTCAATCGATTTTAAAGGCGTTTGACAATTGTGTGCATTTATCTATATATGGACTATTCAGTCTAACGATAACGTTTATGTATGGCTGAATAGTTACAAATATAATATAATAACAAAAAGAGTATCCACTTCAAATTAGTATCTTACAAGATATTTTCGTGTTTTTTTGGCACAAAAATTTTCATCGATTCTGTAAAGCATTAGCTGAAGCGAGTTCTGAGCTATGAAGTTTGGGAGTGATATTTTCGAAACTCTTTTCTATGTGGATAGCGTATTCATTCCAAGCACTACCGATGGGTAGAACACCGTCTTATAACAAACTTTTCACTGCTTAAATGCAGAATATATCACTGCCAAATAACAAATTGTCGGTCAACGTGACCGATTGAATTACCGAAGGGTATATTGAAATAAACATGCAATCTCAATTTGAAAACTGCAAAATGGAGACAAATCCCATTTGGTTTCGGCTTGTCCGAGTTGGGGGGTAACTGGCACTATTTTTTTTTCTACAGCAGCGCCAGCCCAAGGAAATTGGCAGCACCACCTACCAGAATAGACAGTACAATAGTGAATCCTGAGATAAGCACCATATTGCGCCATCCAAGTTCCTTACCGATCACCGCTATGGTAGCAGCGCAGGGAACATAGATGGTCGCCACCAGTGCGAATACGTATATCTGCAAAGGAGTCATCACATCAATGAACACAGCCGTACCAGCCAGCACAGCCAGTATCTCAAGTGCCATCTCCTTACGCAGGATGCCAAATATGAATGCCGTTGCAGCAAATGCCGGCAGCCCCAGGAATCCTACAAATACAGGTCTTAACACGTCCTCGAACACTGCGAGCATGCCCAGCTCATCAACCACGCCCAGAATACTGCTGCCCACTATCAGTATAGGGAAAGCCACATAAACGAACCCCTTCATCCTGAACCAGGTCTTTTTCACTATCACCTGCACATCAGGGTACCGCAGTGGCGGCATTTCCATGATAAAGCCCATTTGCTCCCCAGGCAGCCCTTTACCCAGCATCCACCCAGTCAGCAGTATGATCACCAGTTCGATGAAATAGATGGACATAGCGGCCCAGAATCCAACAAAGACACCCACAAGCCCCATGATTATTACCGTCCGCGCAGAACAGGGCGTCAGTGCGACCATGGTTATAGTGATGATGCGCTCCCTGTGAGTGTTAAGGGTGCGGGCCGCAATAATGGCAGGGACATTGCACCCGTATCCAAGCAGCATGGGGATGATAGCGCGGCCGTGCAGTCCCAACCTGTGCATGTACCGGTCCAGCAGGAATGCTGCCCTTGGCAGGTATCCCGTATCCTCCATCACCGACAGGAAGATGTAGAACGTGCCTATAAAGGGTATTACAATAGCAAGCCCCGCTTCCATG
>Ga0255368_10302_pt1 | contig 12043 bp, 3 predicted proteins | sample ANMaggSeSYBR01E6_FD_182094 | JGI IMG/M metagenome (GOLD analysis project Ga0255368, IMG submission 182094) | Sediment cell enrichment communities from methane seep in Santa Monica Basin, California, United Staets - ANME aggregate JGI... | ecosystem: Environmental > Aquatic > Marine > Cold seeps >...
GTACTTCATCATCTAAATCTTTGTACTCTAGTCCACCACTCAATAAAGATACAATAGTAGGTAAGTAATCAAGTAATTCTAAATAAGGATTATCAAATAATAATGCTAAATCTTTTCCGAAGCTCGTAGATGACTGAGGCCAATAAGGTATATGGTTTAAGAGAGTTGTACTTATTGAATAGGTGCCATAAAAAACTGCCATGCCAAGTGCTAATGGATTAGAAGAACTTGCAGTTAATATACCTACTGCACTAAAAACTATTGTCTTTGTGTCCTTATTTGAAAACAATGGGATTAATAATCGATCTGGACTGATAATATTTAAATAAGTTTGCTGAAATTGTCTTAATGAATACCCAAAGGGATCAGTATTTATAACAGGATTATTTTCAACATAACAATATGAGTTCAATGAAAAAGGATGATATAGCAAACCCGGAAACTTATCAACCGATTGAAACCTTCCTATTCTTTCACTATAATATCTTGATCTATAATAGTAAAGTCCATTTTCAGCATCGAACTCCCTACCTGTGTACTTATAAGGGTTCTCTACTGAGCCAGTCTGATTTTTCATCTCTCCAAAAACATTGTAACTGTATGAATTGGTCAAACTTTGTGAAAAATCTGATATACTTGTTGTACTATTCAAACCATCCTTATGGTAAAAATAACTTTGACTATTTTTCCTCAATGAAAGCCACGAATCAACACCTAATGATGTGGTATATCGTGCTTGACTTTGACCAGTATTATCCAGTTCAGACAGTACGTTCACCCCATCATGAAAATAAAAAGTAGTTTGTTCTAAAATGTTTTTCAGACTAATCCTGTTTCCAAAGGGATCATAAGTAAAAACATTTTCTGTATCATCCGGAAAAGTAATTCTTATCAGGCGGTTTTGGCCGTCATATTCATAAATAGCTGTTTGCCCGCTTTCAGTTTTACTTATTGTATTTCCATTATTATCATAAGTAAAGGAAATATTGCCGGCAGAAAGCATTTGGTCAGCTTCGTTATAAGTATAGTTTGTTTCTGTTCCGTTTAAGGTATGGGTTATCCTGTTACCACTGCCATCGTATTCAAAAACCTCATTATCCCCATCAGGATAATCTACTTCAGTTAAACGATGTGAATCATCATAAGTATATTGGTGTAATCCGGTTTCGTTTTCAAGCATTGTTAAACGGTTGCCATAGCTATCGTAAATATATTCGTAGCTTGAGATTAAATCATCGTTAGATTTCCTGTTAAAAAGTGAGGTCAGCAAATCCCAGTCGTTATAGGAATAGTCAGTATAGGTTCCGTTTGCATTGGTTTGGTTTGTAATCCTCCCGGCATCGTCGTATTCAAAACCTGTGGTTTCGGTAAAAGGATTTATTAGGCTTGTTAAACGGTTTGTACTGTCATAATTATAATATGTAACACCCCCATCAGGGTCGGTCATGGTTTTACGGTTGCCTGCCAGGTCATAAGTATAGGATATAACTTTATTCCATGTGTTGACATTTTTCTGTGTAAGCCTGTTCAAAGCATCATAATCAAATGAGATATTGATATCATTATTGTACATGTTCAATATGTTCCCTTCTTCGTCATAAGAAAAATGGTCGGTATTGCCAATGTAACCTCGTTGTGTTAATTGATTAAGTGAATTATACGTGTACTGAATAGTATTACTATTGGCATCAGTTACGTAGGTAAGGTTGCCGTTTTCATCATACTCATAAGTTACTTGGTTACCAATTGGGTCAACTTCCAAAATCAATTGATTAATTGAGTTATAAAAATACTCTGTAATATTTCCGTTGGCATCGGCTATTTTGGTCAGGTTGTTTTGTTGGTCATATTCATAATTAGTTACTCCGGCAGGTATGGCAACATAGATCAAACGGTTCTGTGAATCATATCCATAAGATTTAACATTCCCATTTGCATCAGTTTCGGTACCGATATTTCCGTTTCCATCGTACGTATAGTTTGTTTCTATTGTATCATTTACCTTAACTTTGGTTAACCGGTCTTTTTCATCATATTCAAAAAACAGGGAATTGTTGTTTGCATCTGTCAGGTCTGTAATATTTCCCAACCCATCATAATTTAATGCTACATAACCTATCGGATAGTCTATTTGGGTAAGGTTATGGTTTTCGTCATAAGTATAAGATGTAGGTACATCATTGGGATTTGTTGACTGGGTTATATTTCCAAAACCATCATAAGTAAATCCATTAGATACTTCAAGTGGTTGATCAATTGATAATAAATTCCCGTTCCCGTCATAATTAAATGTTGTAGTATTTCCCTTTCTATCGGTGGATGTTTCAATTTTGTTAAACTGGTTATAGGTTGCCTGGCCGGTGTATCCGGCAGCATTGGTTTCTGAAATAATATTTCCCCTGTTATCGTAATCCAGGTTTGTTGCGTTTCCTTTAAAATCGGTGAATGTGATAATATTGTTGTTATTATCATACTCAAAGGTGATTGAATTTTTATCAGGGTTTGTAATTTGAACTACCCTGTCCTGCTCGTCATACGTATAACATGTAATCAGCTTACCGGAATTACCGTTTTCGATAATATATGATTTGTTTTCGGTAAAGGTGAAAGCTATTTCAGAGTCGCACGATTTTATTTTTTTTACAACGATATCACTATTATATTCAATATATACCGGACTGTTCCGAAAATCAGTTATGGCTGCCAGTTTTCCGCTTGCGAGGTGCTGGTATGTTTCGGTAAAATTCAAGGGGTTTGTTACTTCATAAAGAAAATCGTCCTGGTAGGAATATGTGCATGTAGCATTTTCATAAACAATTTCAGTTAGATGATCGTTAGCCCAGTTCATTGTAACGCTTCTGCCGGATGAATTGGTTATAGTTGCCGGATGACCGGAATTATAAGTTATAATAATGGTATTACCATTCAAGTCGGTAACACCAGTCAGTTTTTTGTGCGAGGGATCATCAAAATAATATTTAAGGCCGCCTTTTGTTGTTAACACAAATTTCTGTGCTTCATATTCTTCAAGCTGGTCATAAATACCAACCGGCGGATAATATTGTGAACCATCTGTATTGTAAATATCCTTCCTCCCCCCGCTTCTGATTATGACTATATTATCATATTCATCAAAATAATAATTCAACCCGTAATGGAAAAACCATCCCAGACCATAACCATAATCAACCGTATCACTCACCGAATTATAGTAGAAGGATACATTAATTGGCATTATGCCTTTTACAAGAAAATCCTGCCTGATATAAAAAAGGTTGCCATTAAATGTATTTACCTCCAGATTATTAAATACCGGTACTTTCGGTTTAACGTGATCCTGGGCTAAAGCACTCACGGAGATAGCAAAGAAGAAAGAAGTAAATAATGCTAGCGTAATTATCTGTCCCGTGTAGTTATATTTAATTTTGTTCATGATCCTTGATATTATTCGGTTAAAACAAATTGTAATGTACTTATGATGGTGGCTTTAGTATATACGGTTATGGAACCTTGAGCCCCGGGCCTTAAAATTCCGGGAGGCCCGTTGTTTTCCTCAAATTCAATGTAGAGTTCCTGCAGGTTTTCACTAAAGTCCTCCGGATTGAATGATAATGGCACACCGGTAAGGCTGACCAGTAGTCTTCCGGGTGCAGGAATATCCACACTTCCGTTGTTTGCAAAATGTATAGTTATTGCCACTATCCGGTTCGGACGTGTAGATGCAGGGTGTTGGATATTTGTACCAATCAGGTCATCAAATCCGATATTTTCAATATAGCATACAAATCCTGTTGTGTCAATCTGGTTATAAAAGCTATTATTTGAGGCATCAATAACTTCGAACCCAACCGGAAGTGTAGTTGAGGTTAGGTCAGTTTTTTGTGCTACTACATCATAGATACCCTCTGATGCCCCATTCAGATTGAATGTTGCAAAAAGTTCAGTGGAATTAATAAAATAGATACTTTGATTATAAAGAGAACCAAATGTAACATCGTCCAGGAAAATATCCATATCACTTTCAAACTTTGCCCCCTCTATTTTAACAGTAACATTTCCGATATTCCCACCTTGTCCGGCATCAACCGAACGGATTTCAAACGGCAGGATATTCGCAAGCAGGCTGATATCCTGTGAGCTTCCATTGGTAGTATTACCATATACCATTAAATAATACTTGCCGGTTTCAAGTTCAGGAACAATTAATTCCTGGTTTCCCTGGAACGGGTCAACAGAAGAATATCCATGATTTGACCTTGTTGGTATGCTGTCGTAGTCCAAGAATATTTCATTAGCGCCTGATATGGAATCCCCTTTGAGCGTAATGATCAACGTTTCGTTTTCAAGGGTATCCGGTATATTCAGTTCATAATACTTACTTATTTGATTTACAAGGCTGCCTGTTTTTTCTATCCCGAGAAATAATTCAGGTATGGTAACAGTGATTTGGTTGATAGAAATACCTGTGTTATTATCCGTGTTTACTTCGGCAATGTTGTTAAGAACATTAGTTTTAACCATTACAAAATAATTACCTGGAGTTAAACCGGGAATCATACTGTTCTGTGAAACTTGCTGGTTCATCAGTGGTGCTATGCTGATATAATTCTCTTTAATCCCGAACATTGGGTCTGTATAATCCCAAACAGAATCAGAAGAGAAATAGACGATATCTTTCAGATAACCCACCGCCGGGTTTTCCCCAATATTTTCAAGTGTCCATTGAATATCTGTAAACTCACCAATTTCAACTGTGTCAGGGAGGTTAATATTTTCAACTATCAAATCTGATAGAGGCTGTTGAATAATATTTATACCTGAATAAACAATATTGTTTTCTTCACCAAGCCCAACCTCAAACTGTGTATCATTAGCATCGGTTTTGAAAATGACAATATAATTTCCTGAAATATCATTTGGAAGAAATATTTCAATACTGTCGGTGTACGATTCAGATACCGCCAGATTTGTATTATAGGCTTTTGACCCCAATGGGATATCTCCTTCATTAATAATAAAATCAGTAGAAAGATAAATTTTATCTGTCCATGGATTGTTCATTGTTGGTCCATCTCCAATGTTGGAAACTATCCATGAAAAATTAATTGGTTGACCTGCAGTACCTTCAAACGGACAATTAAATTCATCAACTTGTAAATCAGGATAAAATGTTTGCTTAATATATATAGGGGTACTACCTGATATTGATAAATAATTATTGTCATAATTTGAATCTTCGTTTGTTTGTTGGTAGTCTGTAACTATAAGAAAATAATAATCCCCGAAAACACCATGTGGAACATTAAAAGAGTTATTCTCCGAATATGATTCGTTGGTATTGAGACTTTCAGTAATTTGCCAGTTGGTAACATATATATCTGTCGTGTCCCATATCAAATCGGTTGACAGAAATACAGCGTCGTACCAGGATGTGATCTCCCAAATATCAGTAGGGGTTGCAAGATTCTCGACACCCCAGTTTAATGGAATTGATTGGCCGCCTTGTGTAGTATCAATGGTAGCTGATGCGGCAGTTAATTCCAAATCAACCGGTGGTGGTAAATTTATTTGTACTTGTTGACTTGATAATATATTGTTTGATTCATTCGTCTCAAATATAGTGTTTGTAATATCTGTTGTGAAATGGAAGTAACCATGATCCCAATCTTTCAATTCATTAAATGGATAAAATACAATCTGATTTATCTGATAAATGCCGGATACATTGAGCGGTTGAGATAAATTCAGGTTATTTATCTCTATTGCTTCAGTTGTATCTAATGTTGGTGAATCTGAAATAAAAATTTTGTCTTGCCATGTTTTACCAAAAATATTTAACTGGCCATCGTTTTTAACCCTGTAAAATAAAGTATCAGAAAAACCTAAAAGAATATTACCCGGGATATTAATACTATCACATATCAGGTCAGGATAAGGGGATAAATTAACAAATACCGAATCAACTACATAATTGTTTTCCCATTGATTATTTTCAAAAACACTTGAATCCGCATTTGTTGCAACAAACAAATAATACAAACCATCGTAACCATCAGGTATTTTCACTGATTGGCTCTTTTGGAGAGTATCACCAATATTAATATTATTTGTATAATCAATATATGCGATTTCGGTTATGTTGCTGGAATTGTAATTATTAATTTCTGAAATATATATTTTATCCCTGATTGTTTGGTTAATCAAATTACCCGATCCCGAATTACTTACGCTCCAGTTTAAAGTGATATTTTGTCCTGACCAGGAAGTATCGGGGCTACTTATATTTGAGGCAACCAGATCTGGGCAATTGATTTGAATTTCAATATTACTTTTAACGATATTATTATTTTCATTCAAATATTCAAAAACCTGGTTATAAAAATCGGTATAAACGAAAAGATAATAGTTTCCTGATAAATTTAGAGGTGTTGTTAAATTGATATTGAATGAAATCGAATCATCAGGTTCTAAAATAATGTTTTGATACTTTTGACCGATTTCAATTGAAAATTCCTCGTTAAAAATTGAGTCAGTACTTATAAAAACTTTGTCAGTCCAGTAAGATATAGTACCTGATGCCCCAATATTTTTCAATGTCCAGCTAATACCTATTTGCTCATTACTGCTCACCGAAGAAGGATTGGTAATATCTATTACAGTTAAATCAGGCGGAGGTGTCAAAACAATATCAATGTCCTCGCTGGCTGTATTGTTGTCCTCATTTGCATGTTCAAATACAGTATTATTTACATCGGTAAAAACATGAATATAATAAGTACCTGAAATATAATCAGGGAGGCTAACTTGTTTTAGTCCATTATAACTACTGTCAGGGAGAAGGTCAAAATTACAATAATAAGAACCGAGCAGTGTTGAGTTTTGAGCGATGAAAACAGGATCCTGCGAAATATAAATATTATCTACCCAAGTTTCATTCATGACTGCCCCGGAACCTACATTTTGTGTTTCCCATTGGATGGATACCTGCTCTCCGGAAAATGCGGTTGTAGGAGCAATAATATTATTTATTGTCAAATCAGGAGGTGGAGTTAATGAAATATTAATTGCCTTATGTGAATAATTATTGTTTTCATCTGCTTCATATAAATTATTATAATGATCAGCATTAACTATAATGTAAAGATCATTGAACAGATTTTCCGGTAGTGTAATTGATACCAATTGGTTATATCCTGTATTAGGTGATAATGATGTTAAATTTTGAAAACTTCCGAGATAGGTATCAACACTTGTATTGGGAATACTGTCTTGTGACAGATAAATAGCATCGTGCCAATTTGTTGTTTGAGTTTCATTATTACCCTGATTGAATGTAGTCCATGAAATTTGAATTTCCTGTCCGGTCATAGGATTGGCCGGTACTTGAATGTCTGTTACTATAAGATCAGGTAACTCAGCAACCTCGAAAGATTGAATCTGGCTTTCCGTTTGGAAACATGGATTTTTGGCTATTAGTTTCCATTTATACGAAGTAGCATAATTAAGATTGTTGTATGTATATTGGATAGATGTTATATTGCTATCTACCGGTTGAGAAGGAGGAGGGGCAATAGCTTCCCAAACATATAAATCGTAGAATGAAGCGTTTTCAGCCGGTTGCCAGGAGAAAGTAATTATAGGTTGAGGAATTATTGAACTATCCGGAGGGAGCATATTTTCAACCATCGAAGGTGGTTCCGTTAGAAAAACAGAAACTAATACAGATCCGGTGTCGGAGTCAAAACCGTCAGAAACTTCTACATAATATGTTGTATTTGTTGTTGGGGCCACAACTGGATTTTGTAATGATGAATTAAATCCTGGGGGATCGGAAGTCCATGAGTAAGAATAATTTCCATATCCACCGGATGCTGTAGCATCCAATTGTACCGACTCACCAACACATATATCAGAGGGTTCAGCAGAAGCAACTACATGAACAGAATCATAAACAACAAGATTTACGGGAATAGTTACAACCGGATTTTGAGTATCGTTACTATTTATGTTAATAAACTCAATGTATGTTCCGGCTGTCAATCCAGATGAAGAAAAAGTAACATTTACAGTTGAAGAACTGCCTGGAGTTATTACTCCGGAATAAATATCGAAACTTGTAAAGCCATTTGATGAAAGGAGTAAATCTGATTGTATCCAATTTGCCCCGAAAATTGTTCCGTTCCGGTTAAAACCCGATTGATCATTTACTGAAGTTTCGGACCCCTCATTGAAATTCCAACTTCCCACTAAACCCTGAATTGGTGAACTAATAGAAGAGAACATTTTTTGCTGAATGGATGTTTCTGATAAGGCATAATTCCAAAGACGAATTTCATCCAATTGTCCATTGAAATATCTTCCCGTTGGTTGGTCACCACCAAATTGGATATTGTTTAGGGTGGTTATCATTCCTGGGCTATATGATTGCTGACCAACCTCATTTCCATCGAAATAAATTTTCGCAAGACTGCCATCGAATGTGAGTGCAATATGATTCCAGCTATTTTGGGAAACACTAAAGGTACCAACACTGTTATTTGTACCATCCGGAGAAAACCAAATACTTACTGCGTTCTGATCCGATGCAGAATGCTCAATAGTAAATCCATCGTTTGATCCGTTGTAGGGTTGATTCCTCCAACCGGTAACCATTCTGGGCCAATTAGAGGTTCCATATCCGGTAGATTTCCTCAAAAATTCAATCGTAAATTCGGAAAAATCTCCAAATGATTGACCTATATTTACATAATCATTGCTCCCATCAAATTGCAAAGTATAATTGATAGAAGTTGATGTATCAATTTCCCATATCAAATCACACTGTCCTGTATTATAAATTGTTAATGGTAATGTTATTGAGTTGTTTGTGCCATACAATGAAAGGTTAAAGGTGTCCGGAATAACTGCAATATCAGCACAACCTTCAGTTGAAAATGTCCATATTTGACCTTCGGAAATATTATCATCATCATCAATGGCATCAATTTTCCAGTAATAGGTGATACTATAATTGAGCGATCCAGGGTTATAGGTGGTGATTGTTTGTCCTGATGATACTAAAGCAGGAGGATTGGTAACACCAAAGTAAACATCATAGATCAGTGGATCGTTGTCAGGATCAGTACAGGTCCAGGATAGAGTAGTATTTTGTGGTTGATCTATCGAACCATTGGGTGGTTGAGGATTGGAGGGTAAAGAGGGTGGACTGGGAATATCTTTAATACATCGAACACTGAATCCATAATTTTTACTATATCCCTCGCGTACCAGACTTGCGATGTTATATGACAAAGTCCTACTCCATGCATCATTATTATTGCTTGATGTTGACGTCTGGAAAAAAATATTGTCACCTAAAGCATTATAATTAACATTATATAGAAATCCTCCAGGAAGTGCTGTAAATCCACTTTCATTGGTGGCTCCTGTATTGGGTGGATTCCAGTGGGTTGTCCCTGTTTCTTTCAGCTTGCCTCCGGTAACACTTTCTCCGCCCAGAAAAGTAGATAGCGTTGTCCACTCAACATCAGTGGGGATATGCCAGCCCAGAGCACAAATACCCTGTACCTGTTGCTGGGTGGTATATTGCATCATCTCGTTCCACTGGTATAAGCCTCCAAATGTTGTACAGTTTACAGGATCGTTGTTGTAACAATATTTCTCAATGATCGAATTGTCGGTCATGGTGTTAGTCCCCTGGATCATTGTCCCGATGTTCTGGTTCTCTCCCATCCAGCATTGGGTGTCGATCTGAACGGTGGAATATGATTGACTATCTCTTAAATCAATAATTGAATCTCCACAGTTCCACTGTTGTCCTTCAATGTATAATGATGTTATTTCTTGAAGATCAAGCGCACGATTGTAAATCCTTATATCATCTATTTTCCCGGTAAACCTTTCATTTGATATATTTACTTGTCCGGAAATCATAACTGGACTTAGTGTTGATAATTCTTTATCGGAGGTGAAATTTCCATCATATTGGTCGTTTAAAAAGAAATCGAAATTTATTCCATTTCGTCTAATTGCCACCATCTGCCAGGTACTTAAAGGTATAAACGTATTTGCATAAAACTCGACCACGGGAAATCCGTATGAAAAATTTATTTTAGGAAAGTTTCCTGATGTTTCCCTAATCCTAAAGCACCATAATCCATCATCAGAAATAGATTTTGTAATAATGGCATTATATCCCCAAGCACCATTCCATGCGGTTGGATAAATCCATGCCACAATAGTAAAATCATTGGCCCCAAAAACCAGTTCAGGAGAATTTGCAATTGTTATATAATCATCGATTCCATCAAATTCATAAGCACTGTTTGCATTGTCAAATCTATCTGTTGTTAATGTGGCACTATTAACAATACCATTATTTTCATTTCCGCTTTCGTCGTTTGCATTGCCGTTAAAGGGATAAAAAGCGACAAGCCCATTGTTCAATGACGACCACCCACCGCTTTGATATATTGATGATATTTCACTATTGTTTAATGCTCTATTATATATTCGGACATCATCAATTTTCCCAATAAATCTTTGACTATATATATTTCCCTGCCCGGAAATAATAACTGAGAAAATTGATGTTAATTCTTTATCAGATATAAAACTACCATCATTTTGGTCATTAAAATAGAAATCAAAATTTACCCCACTTCGTTTAATGACTACCATCTGCCAACTATTTAATGATACAGTTGTATTTGCATAGCTTTCAACCACAGGATAAGCAATTCCGAAATTTATTTTTGGAATATATCCGGTACTGCTATTATTCGCAACTCTATAGCCCCATGATCCATCATCTGAGTTATGCTTCGTTATTATTGTAAAGCCCTGGCTTCCATCCAAAGTAGTTGGATAAATCCATGCCACAATAGTAAAATCATTAGCTCCAAAAACCAGTTCAGGAGAATTTGCAATTGTTATATAATCATCGATTCCATCAAATTCATAGGCACTATTTGGGTTGTCAAATCTATCTGTTGTTAATGTGGCACTATTCACAATACCATTATTTTCATTCCCACTTTCATCATTTGCATTTCCTGTAAATGGGTAATATGCAACTAATCCATTGGTGGGAATTTGACTGTAAACTATATGACTTATTAGAAGGAAGCTAATTATAACTATCGTTTTCATAGGAATAAATTTATGTTGGTCATTTATTTAATAAATAAGAGATAACTTCGTTTAAATCCTGTCGGATCATATTACAATAATAACACATTATCCAATCCAAAAAATTCAACTAAAGTTGAAATTTGCTCTACTTTAAATCATCCCACACTTCATAATAAAACAAATCATTTCGTACTTCTTTCACAATCTTTATTATTTCTTCATTTGATAAATCAGATTTATTTATACTGTTACTCAACTCCATAAATGCAATCTTTGCTCTTATTTGTTTTTCGCTTTCACTAATTACAGCATACTTATATCCTAATTTCCGAATTAATTCAAGAAGGAAATTAACATCTTTTTTGTGCGATACCGGTATTAAAATATTTTCCATTTTTCATATTATTGTTGTACAAAATTAATGAAAAAATATCAATTTCAGAAATCGTTACTTTTTATCAGTGAATCAGTGGCTAATTATTTCCCACAATTTTTTCCAAAACCACCACCCAATTCCATATATACTTTTAAACCACATTATGGAAGTTGATTGCAACAAACCCTGTATTTTGAAAGATATCTTCTACAATGAAGAACGTTTAGAACAATATTGCAAAGAAGCTGCCCGAAAACGAAACCAGGCCAGGCTAAACAAACTAAGGCCAATGGAACTAAAACTGTTACCGTATTTTGGCAATGGCTTTATGAATAAGGAAATAGCTGACAAGTTTAAAGTATCAGAAAGTACCATAAAGGCACATAAAAGGAATGCCATTAAAAACCTGGGATTGAAGAATAGTACGGAGTTGATTTGTTTTATCCAGAAGTGTGGGATTAAGTAATTCTACTTTGGTAAATCAATTTATTCAATTTAATAACATCTATATTCTCGTCCTGAAGTTTCGGGATT
>Ga0255368_10226_pt2 | contig 12002 bp, 8 predicted proteins | sample ANMaggSeSYBR01E6_FD_182094 | JGI IMG/M metagenome (GOLD analysis project Ga0255368, IMG submission 182094) | Sediment cell enrichment communities from methane seep in Santa Monica Basin, California, United Staets - ANME aggregate JGI... | ecosystem: Environmental > Aquatic > Marine > Cold seeps >...
GGGACGGATTGGTTGGTTCAGGTTTAAAATGAAGCCCGGTAAGATTTACCTTTCAACAGTTATTGATACATTGGAAGGGCTTAATAAATACCAGTCTTGCTTTTTTGGCAATATTGATTGTCAAAAACAATATACAAATAAATGTGTTATCCACGACCCCTGGCAGGGTGCATGGCAGAGCATCTACAAAATACTTACTACAACTACAATAAGCGGACTTGTTACGCATGATCCACTCAATGTGTTAGAATAATTATAGGATACATTACTAAAATAGTTTGTGAAATAAATGCAATTATGTGATTTATAGTTAATAAAAATACTACCTGATTATCGTATTTTTATTTATTATTGCATTTTATTTAAAATATGTATATATTTGGCATGTCTTTACAAAGCAAACAAAATTGGCAGAATGTTGTGAAAAAGACTTAATTAGTATTTGTCCATAATGTCATAGATTAGAAAAAAATCATCAGTTAAATCAATCAATATATTAATTAAAAAAAACAAGATTATGATCCATCCATTAAAAAGTTTTCTTATTCTTGGGACAGCCTTTCTTTTGCTTGCTATCATTCCACAGCCGGCAAACGGACAGCAAACTCTCAATGATGTAAAAAAAGAGCGAGGACTGAACGATGATGATGTTCTGGCCGCAGTAAAAACTTTCATGCCCCGTGGAGGCCGTGACGAATATTTTGCATTCGTCGGAACCGGAAACTCCGGAACGATGCTCGTTTACGGAATTCCTTCTATGCGTATTTACAAATACGTTGGTGTATTTTCACCTGAACCCTGGCAGGGCTACGGTTTTGATGACGAAAGTATACTGATGTTAAAGAAAGGTTCGTCAGATAACCGTATTAATACTTATGGGGATATGCGATATCCTGCACTTTCAGAAACTAATGGGAAGTACAATGGAAAGTACCTGTTTTATTCTGATGGAGCTAATTCCCGTATTGCTTTATTAGGTTTAGACGACTTTGAAACCAAGCAAGTGTTACAACATCCCTTATTTATCAATTGTTATCCAGGCGTAGCTGTAACTCAAAATAATGAGTACGTTATTCAATCAAGTCAGTATCCTGCTCCCTGGGACAACAAATCAACTAATGTTGAAGATTTCAAATCAGGTGTTACTTTTTGGAAATTCCACGATCCCCAGGAAGCTACCGAGTCCGGGCATCATATTGGCCGAATGATTAAAGAAGAAACATTTACCCTTGAGCTGCCAGCCTATACTTTGGATTTCTTTGATGCAGGTAAAACAATCAGTGATGGATATGTTGTTGGTATTGCTGATAAAGGGGATGATCACTACTTATATGTTATTGATTATAAAAAACTCGAAAGCGCAAACAAAGATGTTGTAAATGATTTTACCGTTATTCCACTTGATGCTGCAATAAACGCGAATGCAGTGGCCTTTATAGAAATTCCTGCTAAAGCACTAAAAGTAAAAGTAACTTCTGACGGTAAATATTTTGTTACTGCAAGCGACGAAGCCTTTGTTTTTGATTTTGCTAAAGTAAAGGATGCGATGGCGAATGGAACCTTCAGTGGTAATGCTGACGGTAATATTCCTCTGATTGAAACAAATGCAGTTAAACATGGGTCTCTGGCGCTTGGAAAAGGTGTTGTTGACCTTACGTTTGAATATAGGCCAAATGTAGTTTATTCATCAGTATATGATGAAAAGAAAATTGTACGCTGGAATTATGCTGACCTGAAAAAAGAGGGTGAAGTTAGTTTAACATTTAAACCTGGTCATTTAATGGTTCCCCAGGCATTAACTGTTGAGCCACACTCCAATTATTTAATTGCCACTAATAAAGAAGGTTTATATGATAATTATCCTAATGTAGGCCCGGTTCGTCCAAGTTTTCAACACCTCATTGATATATCATCAGATGATATGACAGATCTTTATACGATGAGTTTACCACAGGCAAATATTTACGGTTCTGTTGCTGTTCTTCGTACGATTATTAAACCTATTATCCGTTACGAAACAGGTACAAATACAAGGACCGGGGAGATTTCACCGTATAAAACTGTTGCAGGAAAGGAAAAAATTGAACGTAAAGGAAACCGTGTCCATATTTTTGGTACTATGATCCGTTCTCATATCGTTCCCGAAATTGTTGAAGTAAACGAAGGGGATGTGGTTACTTTCCACCTTACAAATCTCGAAAGGGCAGAAGATGAAACACACGGGTTTACCGTATGTACTTATGGGATACATGGTAGTTTTGAACCCGGTAAAACAGCTTCATTAACATTTACTGCAGATCGCCCTGGCATTTTCCCGTATTATTGTACGGAATTCTGTTCTGCATTACACCTTGAAATGGAAGGTATTCTTCTTATTAAACCTAAAAATTACACAGGTCCCGGCGCTGGTAAAGAGATACCACTTACTGAAGAAGAATTAGCAGGGTATAAGAAAAACTATGAAGATAAACTTGTAGTTATTGATGCTACTCAAGATGTCATTAACGGAGTTGTTCAATGGTTAAAAGATAACAACTACCAGGATTATAACTATGTTAATGCTTTAGTAGAAGATGCTGTTGACCAGTTAGGTAAAGCTGCACTGGCAAAAGAAGACTATGAAAAATATGCATCTGAAGGAAAATGGAGAGAGGCATTCCTATGGGCTGAACAATACTTCCAATACCAGGTCAAAGCGGCAGATGCTGGGTTAAGGGCCAAAGAGTTATTATCTATAGAACTGGAAAACAAGAAATAATTTAGTTAATAATGAATAATTTAATAATTTATATCATGAAAAAATTAAAGCAAAATAATATAAGAAATTGGTTATTAGCTGCATTATTTGGTTCCCTTATTATATTTGCCGGTTGTGGTGAACAAAAAGGGCCGGCAGCTACCGGCGAAATGGGAGCACCTCGTGGTGATGAATCATTCGGAGATGTTGTAAAAAGAAGAGGATTAAACTCCGAAGATATTCTTGCAGCATCGAAAACTTATACTCCTGATAATATAAAAGACGAGTATGTTGCATTAAACTCCGGAGGGCAAGTAGGAAATATGCCTATGTACACAGTACCATCCATGCGGATGATGAAGTATGTACCTACATGTACTCGTCAACCCATAAATGGCTATGGATACAGTATGGAAACCGAAGCCATGATGGCTAAAGGTTTTATTGATGGACAGGAAATACTTTGGGGCGATACACACCACCCTGGTTATTCTGAAACCAATGGTGTATATAATGGTAAATGGGCTACTGTAAATGATAAAGCAAACCCAAGGATTTATATCGTAAGTTTAACTGACTGGGAATTAAAAGAGGTTGTACAACATCCAATTTTCCGCAGCGACCATGGTGGAAACTTCTTTACCCCAAATTCAGAATATATTATGGAGGCAACCCAGTATCCGGCTCCATTCGACAGGAAATATTATCCGCTTTCACAAACTAATTTTGAAAAATACTGGCGGGGTGGATTAACATATTGGAAATTCGATAATGAAACAGGTAAAGTTGACGAGAAAAATTCATTCACTTTTGAATTCCCGCCTTATACCCAGGATTTATCAGATGCCGGTAAACTGGCCAGTTATGGATGGGGATTTACAAATTCATTTTGTACCGAAATGTACTATGGAGGTATGGAAAGTGGCCGTCCGCCATTTGAGGCAGGCTGTTCTTCGAGAGATGTAGACTATTTACATGTTACTAACTGGCTAAAAGCTGCTGAACTGGTTAAAAATGGAATGTACAAAATAATTAACGGACATAAAGTAATTACTATTGATATGGCCGTTAAAGAAGGTTTGTTTTATCTTATACCCGAGCCAAAATCACCTCATGGTGTTGATGTTGACCCTACTGGTGAATATATTGTTGTTGCAGGTAAACTCGACTCACATGCATGGGTTTATTCCTATGCTAAAATTATGAAGGCTATTGAGGAGAAAAACTTTGAAGGGCATGATAAATTTGGAATACCAATTATTTCTCTCGAAGATGCCCTGCATGGCAGTGTTGAAGTAGGATTAGGCCCATTACATAACCAGTTTGATGATGATTTGGGTGTAATTTATACATCAATTTATGTTGACTCACGTGTTACAAAATGGGATTACATCAATCTTAAAGTTTTGAATTATGTTCCGTCACACTATAATATCGGACACCTTGTTACATCCCATGGCGATGTTTTAGATCCAAGAGGTGATTACCTGATAGCATTAAACAAATTATCAATTGACAGGTTTAATCCTGTAGGCCCACTTCATCCTCAAAACCATCAATTAATTGATATTAAAGGAGGCCCGAATGATGAAATGAAAATTATTTATGACCTGCCAATTCCAATGGGCGAACCTCACTATACTATAATGATGGATATTGACAATTTCTCATCTATTTTAAAATATGATATTGGGACTGATATTACGACAGATAAAAAATCTCCATATTTTACTGCACTCGGATCTGAAAAAGTTGAAACAAAAGGCAATACGGTGAAGGTATTTGGCACCATTAACAATGGAGAGGTTGAGCCAAAGGATATTAGTGTTAAACAGGGCCAAAAAGTAATGATACATTTTACAAATCACGGGCAATCAAAAACAGATCATTATGTTTATGAAATCTCTGCTTACGACCAGATGTACCGCTGGCGTCCGGGTGAAACAGCTACTTTAGATTTTGTTGCAGAAAAGGCTGGTATGTACCCATTATTGCTTGACGAGATTCATCATCCCGGTAACAGGAAACTTCAGGGCTATCTCGCAGTTACATTTAACTCCAAAGCTGAAAATAAACGTTTGTTGGCTTATGCCGGTCGCGTTCAGAAAGATATGGAAATGCAGGCATTTAAACCATCAGCTATAGAGCTGAAGAATATGCTTGTGGGTGAAATAGAATACCTGAACCATGGATGTAATGCCTGCCACAGGTTTGGCGAAGAATACAATGGACCCGATTTACTTATGGTTGATAAAAGAAGAAATGATGAATGGCTGAAATCATGGATAATGGAAACTGAAAAACATCTTCAGGAACCGGATATTGAAGCAATGCGCCAGAAATATAAACTTGCAATGCCTAATCAAAATGTTTCGGATGAAGCTGCCGATAAAATTATTGAATACTTAAAGGCTAAATCTGAGCAGGTAATGAAAGAAAAAAGTAAGTAAAATATTAATTTTTTAATTTTAAAAGGAGGCGGGGTATTCCGTCTCCTTTTTATCATATTTATAATTTGTATATATATTTTCCTAATTTTGTCAAATAAATATTTAACATAAATTTTAAACTTATATTAGTATGAAAAAATTATTTTTTATTATCGCAACAGTAGCTATTTCAGGAATTTTATTTACAAGTTGCGGAGGAAATGGGAGTGACACCTCAAGTAAAAGCGAAAGTAAAAAAAGTGTTGAAATGACTGCAAATATTGACAATGGGAAGATTGTATATGAAAAAATTTGTATTGCATGTCATATGACAGGAGTAGCTGGTGCTGCTGCTTTGACAGATAAACCGCGTTGGGAAGAAATGGCTGCCAAAGGAAAAAAAACACTTCACAAAAGTGTAATTATTGGAATTCCTGAAGGTAAATATGGTGTAATGCCGGAAAAGGGTTCTTGTACTGATTGCTCAGACCAGGATTTATATGATGCTGTAGGTTATATGCTTAAGGAAGCAGGAGTTACGACGAAATAAAAAAAGCAGTTGGCAGTTGGCAGTTGGCAATCGGGAGTGAGTAGGTGGTGGTTATTTAGGAGTTAGTAGCAAGGAAAGACAACATTGCAAGATGGCAAAAGATTTTACACATACAGATTACTATTCAGCATCTTTAACAAGGTTAGCTGATTTAAAACACCTCAGAACAAATAAAGATTCTATTATTTTTTCTACATACTGTGCAGGTGTCTCTATCGAATGTATGTTTAGAGCTTACATAGCAAAATACACAAGAGAGTTTGATGAAAAACATAATTTAGAAAAGTTATTTGAGAAATCTTTACTATCTAATGAGCTTGACGAAAATGAGAAGAAAAAAATTATTAACGCCGTAAAGAAAGCTAATAAGATTTGGAATAATGATTTAAGATATGTTTCTGAAAAAAGAATGAAACGAAAGATTGCACACGAAAATATTAAAACTGAATTCAAAGATGTCAATAAATATCTTGAAAAATTTAAATCAGAAATATTTGATTCAACAGAATTCATTATAAAAACAGGAGTTTCAAAATGGACTTAATAGATAAAATAAACAAAATACTCAGTGAAATTGGTTTAAATGCTCCAATTATTGATACACATTATGACAATCAACAAAATGTTGTTGGTCATATTACAGACGAATCATTCGTTAAAATGTCTGATGAGGACGCACAATCTTTAATTTGGACTGCACTTAAAAAGAATCTTGATTCTTCTGAATTGATTAAAGTTATAGCGATTTTTCACGAAACACCACAAGAAAGAATCGAAAGAATTCAAGGATACAGAACCAGAGATATTAAATATTCTAAATATTGGTATCATCAAACACCTGAGATGACTAAATATTGGTTATTTGTTGATGTTGCAAAAATTGGTGAAGTATACAAAACATTTTTTTTAATAATTAATGAAAGAGAAGGTTTTAATAAAGGGTTAACTTTTGTTTATGAAAAAGACGTTTTGGAGTTTATGGAATTGGAACAAAACGAAATTCATAAAGAATTATTCGTTAATGCTTTTAGTAACGGGGAAGTTGATATTAAAATGGAATTAATGAATAGATACGAAAAACTATCAAGCCAAAATCTAAATGGAAAGGCAAATAGGTATTGGTATGTTTATGAGAATTTTAAATTAACACCTGCTTCAAAAAGTCAATTATTATTTACCGAAGGAGAAATCTCAATGATTAAAAATGGACTTGCTCAAATTGATGATTTTGAAATAAAAAATGAGTTAGATGTGGCAATGAAAAAATCAGAAATATTTAATAAAATGAAAAAAGAAATAAAATAACCCCAGCTGCTAAAAAACAAATAAAGTTCATTAAAGAATTGTCTCTGTGATAAATACGAAAAAGTGAAAGAGATACTGGATAAATAACAACAAAACGCTAACCGTTAAAAACATAAGATTATGAAGAAGTATAAAATTTTTGCAGGAATTGGACTAATACTGTTAATAGTATCTTATTTTACTCCAATTTGGTGGGTAGCTCTTCAAAGTATCCAGTATCCAAAAACAATGTACCCTGACGGGATACGAATTGAATTCAAATATAATGGTGTTTACAATGGCTGTGTTGGCGCGGAAAGAGAAGAACTTGCGGCCAACCAGGCCGGCGCCGATTGTCTCGTGGAAATGAATGCAATCAACCATTTTATCGGTATGTACAGGATTACCCAGGGACGTAATAAAGATGAAGGAATGGAATATCCGGTATATTATGTTTTTGATACCGAAAAAGATGCCAATGGTGATGATGTGATTGATCCGGCAACCGGTAAACCGGTAAAAATTAATGTCACACCAGGTTTTTTAAAGTTCCTCGATGGGTTGATGATTTATTCACCTTTTTTGTTTGCTTTAATGGTTGTTATGGGTTTGGTATTTTTGTTAACACCAAAAAAGGTTAATGCATTTTTTGCCATTTTACCGGCTTTATTACCTTTTTATTTCCTCGTAATGTACATGATTGGATTATATTGGTATGGTCATCACCTCGGGCTACACGGTGGAGGAGCATTCGAAGGTATTAATGAATTTATGCCTACAGTATTTGGTGAGGGTAAAGTTGCACAGTTTGTTACTATGTCATATCCTTATCCCGGATTCTTTATTACACTTGCGGTTTTTGTTTTGTTCGTCCTTGCAATATTAATAAAGCGTAAAGAATTGAAAGAAGTATCTGTAAAATAAACTTTTGCTGAACGAGAATGCAAGAAATTATACAAACACTTCACTAAATCCGAATTGTTAATTAATAATAAATTTGCAAAGTTTATGCGTTTTAGTATGATTACTGTTTTAATACATAAATTTAATGTCTCCTTTCTGTATTTGAACCAATGTTTGCAAAAGTACAGTTGCTGGCAGGCTCGCCTTCCAAAGTGTAACGGCGGAATGGTTTGTGGCTTTTTTCTTATTTTAATCCTTTTTACAAATAATTCCTATTCCCAGGAAAAATCTTTTGGGACTTATTACCCTTTTGATATTAATGTGCCTGACAGTACCCTTATTAAACTGCAACCAATTATTGATAAGGCTGATACCGGTGAAACCATCTTACTTGAGCCGGGAATTTATACAGGGCCGGTTTATTTGAAGAAAGATGGAATTGTTTTGGATGGACAAGGAAAATGTATAATAACAGGATTAGATTATCAAAGTGTAGTTTATATTGAAGGCGACAGTATTCATATTAAAAATTTTGTAATTACTAATTCCGGTGGCTCACACGACCTTATTGATTGTGGAGTACAAATAACCGGTAGTAACAATACCGTTGAAAATTGCAGAATCCAGGAGTGTTTATTTGGAATAGATATATTTAAATCTGATAATAATCTCATTGTACATAATGAAATATCTTCTCTTACAAGGAGGCAAAAAGCATTAAAAGGGGATGCCATCCGGTTGTGGTGGGCAAAACGAAATATATTAAGGGGTAATTATTGGCATAGTTCAAGGGATATGGTGATTTGGTATTCATCAGAAAATCTCATTGAAGAAAATAAGGGTATCGGAAACCGGTATAGCATTCATTTTATGTATGCCCATAATAACCGTATCAGGGCTAATGAGTTTTATAATAATTCGGTTGGCGTTTTTTTAATGTATAGTGAAAGAACAATTATGACCGATAACCTGATTATGGGTTCTGTTGGAATTAGCGGCATGTGTTTGGGATTAAAAGAAACTTCATCGAATCAAATTTTAAATAACAGGTTTATTTATTCTGCTGAAGGTATTCATTATGATGTTTCTCCTTATGTCCCTGAACAGATTAATACAATTCAAAACAATGAAATTGCTTTTTGTGGTTCAGGTATGTTCTTCCACACAAACCAGGAAGGTAATGTTATAAAACAAAATTACTTCCACAATAATTTATCCCAGGTTACAATTGAAGGTAAAACTGCGAACAGGAATGTGTGGGAAAACAATTACTTCGATGATTACCAGGGTTTCGACAGGGATGATGATAATGTAGGAGACACTCCTTACGAATTATTTACTTATGTAGAACATTTGTGGGACTTTAATAAAAATTTGAAGTTCTTTTACGGAGCGCCTCTATTGGTTATTCTTGATTTCCTTGAAAGGCTTGCTCCCTTTTCTGAACCAAAGTTTGTTTTAAGGGATAAAGAACCAATGTATTTTTGGGAAGATAAAAATAAAAGTCAATGATTTTTTCGTATCTTTGTAACTGATGAGAAAGATTGTTTCTATATTGTTATTGGTTATTTACAGCGCCCTTTTTACCATTCCGTATATTCCATATATTGTATATATTACAGGCAGCCTTAACAGAACTAACGATTCATGTGTCATTGGAATTAATACCGCCGGAACCGTTATCGGCGATATTTGCTATTTGAAGGCTATAATGGAAAGAGTAGGCGAGAATACTGGTTCTGAAAAATCAGAAGCTCCACCACCACCTGCAACAGAAACATTAGGTCTGATTTATATTAATTCCGAATTATTATTTGCTATTCATCAAATACTTCCCGATAATTTTAACTTCAAAGGGTATATGATCTCTATTAAAGAAACATTTGTAGAGGTTTTTGTACCCCCGCCTAAATTTATCTCCTAACCAGTATTTCTGGTTTACCTTTAAATATTTTTCAATTAATATTTTGAGAAATTAACTGATGATTTACGGTTGCCCTGCTATTATTATCTGATTGGTTATCATAAGGATTTTAAGTGCTTTCTTAAATTATCCGGCAGGGTAACCTGTTTTATATTGATTAAAAGATGGAAAACAACAATAATAAAAAGTTATTGAAATGGAAAAAATGGACTTTTTAAAACTAATAGCATTAACCGGGGGGTTGATGATCATGTTAAACTATGCTAAAGCTCAAACTGCCGATACTATCTATATGGAAGAAATTCTTATAGAAGCCACCCAGGCTGATAATCTGCAAAAAGCAAATATAAATGCACAATCGCTTGAATTTAAAAACAAACATGACGTGGGTGCAATTTTTTTATCTGAAGCTGGTTTTGGTGTAATTAAAAGAGGAAATTTTGCCATGGAGCCGGTTTTACGAGGTTTTAAATATGAGCAGGTAAATGTACAATACAATAATGGCTGTACAAGTTCTAATGCCTGTCCGAATAGAATGGATCCCGCAATTTCTCAAGTGTCACCAGAAGAGATAGAAAAAATTGAAGTAATTAAAGGGCCATATAGTGTACGTTATGGTCAAACATTCGGAGGGGTTATTAATGTAGTTACCAAAAGGCCGTTAAAAACCGAAAAGTTTAAAATTTCGGGTTCGGTTAATGGTGGCTTTAAATCCAATGGATCAAATATTATCAGCGGAGTTGATTTATTAATAGGGGATAAAAAATATGATCTTACAATGAATGCCGGATATAAAGATTTTGGAAATTATAAAAGTGGTTCGGGACAAGAGATTGCCTCTTCTTTTAAACGTTTTGGGTATTCTATGAAATATGGATACAATTTTTCTGACAAACATAGAGTACAGATAAACTGGAAACAGGGTTTTGCTTCTGATATTTTGCATGCAGGATTGCCTATGGATGCTGATAAAGATAATTCAAGCCTGGCTTCACTTGATTATCTAGGCACAAGCCTTTCTAAAACCATTACCTCTTTAAAATTCAAAATATTTGGTTCATTTGTTGACCACGAAATGTCTAACAACATGCGCCCGAATTACAAAATGGTTCATGCTGTTACTCCGGTTACAGCAACCGTTTATGGTGGAAGAACGGAATTGGGATTAAAAATATCGGGCAAAGACCTAACTTACATTGGTGTTGATTATAAACATGTTGGGAAAGATGGTAAACGGATAAGGGAAGTTTATACAAATCCATGTACAAATCCTCCAACCAATTTCGATCCTCCCAAGGTATTTGAAGATTTGGTTTGGCAGGACTCGGAAATGAACGATATGGGATTGTTTATTGAAAACCGTTACCAGGTAAATAATAAACTACTCTGGTTAATAGGTGCCAGGATTGATTTGGTAAGTTACAAAATAAATAACCCTGCACCTGATTTTAGTGAGCGGTACAGCAATAATATTCAACCTGATGATCATCTGAATATTGCTGCTAATACTTCTTTAAACTGGCAGGTGTCAGATAATTCAAAATTGCAATGGGCTGTGGGCCGCGGAGTTCGTGCCCCTGAGGTACACGAGTTGTTTATAAACCATTTTAGTATTGGCATGGATGCCTATGAATATCTTGGAAACCCGAATTTAAAATCAGAAATTAACTACCAGACTGATGTGAGATTTGATCAGAACTGGAAAAATTGTGCGGCTTATGTTAATGTTTTTTATTCTTACCTGAACGATTACATTACAGCAAGGGTGGATACTACACTTAACAAAAAGTTTTTGCCATGTAAGCCACCTCTGCACGCCAAACGCTTTGAAAACATTGATGAAGCAAATATGATGGGTTTTGAGGCAGGTTTTGAAATCCGTTTTCTTGATAAATTTTCATACATGTTAAATGCAGGTTATACTTATGCTCAAAATATTACCTGGGATGAACCTTTATCAGAAATCCCCCCATTTACTGTAAATACTTCAATAGGATATAAAGCCAACAAGTTTGAAACTTTATTAAGTTCAAGAATTGTATCTGAGCAAAACAGGGTATCTGAATCATTTGCAGAAACAACAACACCTGGTTATGCTGTTTTCGACATTACCTTTGATTATAAACCAATCAAGATGATCGAAGTGTTTGTTTCAGTTACCAATATTTTAAATAA
>Ga0255368_10267_pt2 | contig 12000 bp, 16 predicted proteins | sample ANMaggSeSYBR01E6_FD_182094 | JGI IMG/M metagenome (GOLD analysis project Ga0255368, IMG submission 182094) | Sediment cell enrichment communities from methane seep in Santa Monica Basin, California, United Staets - ANME aggregate JGI... | ecosystem: Environmental > Aquatic > Marine > Cold seeps >...
CTGTTTAATTACCCTAACAGGAAAATGGGCGTGATATCTTACCAACTCCAAAATATCCTGCCGCGTGTAGAAAACTTTGAAGAAATAAGAGCGCCGCTTATCGCGATCAACAAAAGGCGCAGGATCGTTCAAAAGGAGCTTTTATTCTTATCGTTATCGGCTAATATCTGCGGGAACCCCTGCCTCAGATGCTGCAACTCACTCAGTGATTACAACCACTATAAAAGCGTGGATTATGTGATGCGGCTTTTTTCGGAGAATCCGATCAGTGATTATTATCAAGCCCCAAAGCCGGATGGTTTCATTGAATTTATTTTCAAGCGAGTAATTGCAAAAATGAGGTCCAATAAAAGTCAGGCATTTGGGGCCACTACAAAGTTAAGAGAAACAGACACGGAGTGGTGGATCGATACCGAAGCGATCAACCATCCTGGAACTGAATGTCCCAATTTGAAAGAGGATGGATGCGAATATCCCCCCGAAGACAGGCCGCTTGTGTGCGTGGTACATACCTGCCCGCTGCTGCGCGCTTCGATCAAAGAAGATGAATTGTATAAAATAGGCGTATTAACAAAAGAGCTTTTGTCGTTGGCAAAAGAGACAAAACGATTGCTTAAACGTTTGCTTTAGACTATGAATTAATTTCGGCCTCATCCGCTTATCCAGCAGGAATATGTGGAAATGCGTGTGAGTGAATAATAACGATTTCTACAGATTAAACACAAAATGAGCGCGGAGAGGATCGAACTCTCAACCAATGGCTTAAAAGGCCACTGCTCTACCATTGAGCTACGCGCCCACACGGACACCTATTTTAACACGCACTTATGCGCGCGTCAATAATCGTGTTATTTATATCTAATTCGGGAAGTTATTTTCGATTAGCTGGAGGGGTCAATATGCACGGAATCAACTATGCCGATAATGACGGAGATCACGCAGGCATCTTTGTTACCCAGCACCTGCCTTGCGCCGCCGCCTTCATTCAGCACCAGCACGGTGTCCCCAATGCCGGCATGCATGTTATCCAGCGCGACAAAATCCCCGCTGTCATCCGCGGCGGGATGCAGTGAAAGGGGCTGCACCACGAGCAGGCGGTGGTGTTTATACGCCGAGTGGCTGATGGTTGTGACAACTGTACCGACAACTTTTCCGATGATCATGGCTTTAGGTAAATTTATTCCATCCCTTCTTAAGAATGGTATCGAACTTTTCTGAACTTATCTCAAGCTCATCAACCAGCCCGATCAACGCCAGATCGACCGGGACAAACTTGATCTCAGGCATGGCCAGAGCTGCTTCACGAGAGCGCACGGTTACGCACACATCTCCCGGGCCGGCTTGAACCACATCCACAGCAACCTGCATGGCGCCTATGGGTTGAAGATGCTTGTTCAGCGGCTGGACGACGAGCAGTTTTAATCCTTCCATTCCCGGATATTTCTGCGTACAGATGGCGGTGCCTTTTACGCGTGCAAATTGCATCGGTTACTTGATCCCCAATTCTGCTGCAATCCGATCGATGATGCGGTCTAACAATTCATCATTAACGGGAGTGTCCAGGCGAGCCTGAACGGCAGATTTCACACTTGCACGGATCTTGTCAAGTTTTGACACAGATCGGCTCGAGTTCGAAATTGAACCTGGGCTGAGAGATTTTTTGTTCAGGTACGGACGGATGGGGGCGGCAGGTGGTGATTCATCTTTTTGGACGAGTTCAAGGCCCAGCCGACGTGCCTTTTCATAGGCAAGGTCGGTTAGAACGACATCATCATTAATAATGATGCTGCGTTGGCCCTGATTTGCCATGTCTTCGATATCCCGTTCAGTATAAAATTCCTTGGCCATATAAACCTCGCTGATATTTATTGAGTTGCCTTGAGAGTTTCTTCAATAACCCTGCGGACAATTTGCGTTAGATCAGAATCATTAATTTTTGAATCGGTTTCTTGTGGCTGCGAAGGCAGCTGACATTCTTCCGCATGGCAGTAACCCGAGTATACACCGGCTTCCATCTCAACGATCTTTTGATGGGTCTGGTGGAGCTTTTCAAGGCTGTCCGGTGCGAGCGGTTTCTCGCCACCGAGCTGGCGGGCATAGTAGATAACTTTCGCTGCTGCTTCCGCATGCTCTACGCGAATAGCGGCCTGGAAGATATCTCTTCCCACAGCTAATAATCCATGATGATCCATCAGCACCACAGCATTTTCCCGCTCCTTGATCTGTGAGCGAACCGAGTCGGCGAGTAGCTGCGTGCCGGGTGCGGCATATGGGGCCAGTGGGATTTTTCCTCCGAACATCACCTCGATCTCGGGTAGGACGTTGGAAGGCAGGCTGAGTCCTGCGACGGTAAAAGCTACCAGTACCGGTGGATGGCAGTGGGCGACAGAACAAATATCCGGCCTGGCATCATAAGCGGCCAGATGCATAGCAACTTCCACTGTTGGCGGATAATCACCTGAGAGCTGATTTCCCTGGCGGTCGATCTTTACGATCTGATCAGGAGAAAGGAACCCTTTGCACAGCCTGGAGGGTGTGATCAGGACCTCATTAGGACCGAGGATGGTCGAAAGATTACCATCGCTGCCGCTCATAAAACCGGCGGCATAAAGGCGGCGGGCTGCTTCGCAAATATTGTTCCTTAAATTCCATTCAAACGCATTCATAGTTATCTCCCTTGAAACATACCTGTTTTTACACGCCTTCCAAACTCTCCAGTGCTCTTATCGCGGCGTCGCGAGCAGTGATGATATCCGCTTCTGATCCAGCCAGCCACATGCGCCCAAAGCGCCCAACGCCGGATACATGGATGATCTTGATGCTTGCTTTTTTCTCTGCTTCATTGCAGGCGTAATTTATATATGCTGCGGGTGCTACTTCCAATACGAGCATGGTCTCGCCCGGGACCAGCATGCTTCCCCGGCGGAACCGGTTGAGAAGCTGCGCCTGGTAGGAATCCACATTTGTGATCACCTGCGAGGAAGCGATCTTGGGTTTCATGCGGTCGGTGATACTTAGCCCCAACCTGTCAAGTACCATATCGCCGGCTTCTTTCACTGCGGCCTGGTTGAGGGAGTGGATCTCAAACATCCCGAATTCCCGTTCAACGATTTGCGCACCGGGTTTTGCTTCGGTGGATTTCACGGCTATATCAACGGTCCGGAAGACTTCGTTTCCGGGGGACATTTCGATGTACAGGGATGCCATTCCTTCAGTCGGGAGGTCGCCCTGTGTTACAGTCCCGATGAATGCAGCATATTGCGCCTGCATGCGATCCAGGAGGCAGTAGCATCGTAATTGAAAATTATCTGCCATATCTATTCTCTTTTCTATTATCTCCTTTTCACGAAACGCGGAATTTTCTGCGTTTTTCCCATGCCCGCTGATTCAGCAGGCATGGGGTGTTGTGAAAGGAATAAAACGATTATTTATCGGTTGTGCGGCCGCTGATGCTGCCCTTGCTTTTCTGGGGCAATATCAATTCGACGTCCGAGTGCGGTCTCGGGATGACATGGACGGATACAAGTTCGCCGACACGCTTTGCTGCTGCTGCGCCTGCGTCCGTTGCTGCCTTAACGGCGCCGACGTCTCCGCGTACCATCACGCTCACAAAACCGCCTCCGATATATTCGGAACCGATCAGTGTCACGTTTGCGGCTTTGACCATGGCGTCAGCGGCTTCAATTGAGCCGACCAATCCTTTGGTCTCTACCATTCCTAATGCGATTAATTCTGGGTTTGTTGCCATTTTCTTATTCCTTTCTTACTTTGTCTGATTGATTATTTCTTGAACTACCTGCTGAACAAGTGATTCGATATCCTGCGAATCTTGTCTGGCAGCGGACGAAGGTGCCGGTCCGCGCAGGGCTGCCTGAGGGGGAGGAGTGTTTTCATATGCCAGTCGTTTGATATTGTAAAGATGATGAACATTGACATTGTCCCCGGTAATGGAGCCGCCTTCCCCGCCAGCTCCAAGGGTCATGGAAGGCATCAGGCCGGTGGTAAGTCCGACTGCGCCGAGTGTGCTCATGGTGTTTACGAGAATTCGAAAAACAGGTTTTTCCAGTCCATACGCCATGATGACATCTTGATTGGTTGCGTGGATGACCTGTGTATGTCCGCGCCCGCCGAACATGATAAGCTCAATTGAGCGCTCACATCCTGCTTCCCAACCGTCTTCCTCGTACCAGCCAAGTACTGTGGTCAGTTTTTCACGTGAAAGAGGTTCATCCTTACCGACAATGGTAAGGGGAGTAACGATCACGCGTGCAGACTGGGGGATACTAAAGCCAGCCATCTCTGCGACAGTCTGTGCGGGTTTTCCGACGGCTGCTGTGTTGATAGCACCGTTGGGGCGAAAGAGCAGTTTCCGAAGCCTGTCGGTTTGTTCTTCATTGGCGAAATAGGCGCCGTTCGCGGTCATGAGCTGCTTTAATTGTGCGGCGATGGGTTTGTCGGCGATGACTGACTGCTCGGATGCGCAGATGGTTGAACAGTCGAACGCTTTGCTGTTGACGATGTAATACGCTGCTTTTTCCAGGTCTGCGCTGCGGTCTACATAGACGGGTACATTTCCCGGGCCTACACCATAGGCGGGTTTACCGACCGAGTGAGCCGCTTTGACCATCGCGCTGCCGCCCGTGGCTAAAATAAGGCGGACTCGCTTATGTTTCAGCAGTTCCTGAGTGCCCGGCAGAGAGATATGCTGCATGCATGCCATCAGGTTGGGCGGGGCGCCTGCTTTTTCTGCAGCTTCACGCATGATCCTTGTGGTTTCGAATGTGCAGTGGGCGGCCGAGGGGTGCGGCGCAATCACGATCGCATCCCGTGCTTTGACAGCGGAAATGGTTTTATACATCGCTGTGGATGTGGGGTTGGTGCTTGGAATGAGGGCGGCAATGACCCCAACTGGCCAGGCAATATCGTAGGTCTTTTTCTGTGGATCGTGATGGATAACACCGACGGTCTTGATATCTTTGATGCTTTCCCACACGACGCGTGAGCCGAGTTCGTTCTTGAGCTTCTTGTGTGCAGCAATACCGAACCCTGTTTCATCATGGGCCATCTGTCCCAACTGAGCGGAAGCGGCAAAGGCAGCATCTGCCATGGCGGAACACACGCGATCGACTTCTTGCTGTGTGGCATGCTTCCATATCAATTGTGCCTGATAGGCGGCATCAGCCAGGTCGCGGGCTTCCTGAATTGAGAGCAGATCGTGATCAATCGCCATATAGTTACCTTTCTAAAAGTTAACTTTTCCTGAAAGTAGTTTTTCCTTCTACTTCCAATGAATCAATAACTGCCATGATGACCGCGTCAACCGGGCGGTCTTTTGTGATCGTGGTCTGACGAGCGCTGGAACCGGATGCGGTGAGCACCAGGTCGCCAACACCAGCACCCACTGTATCAACGGCTACAAATGGTTTTCCAATCGCGTTTCCGGCCTCGTCGGTTTGTTGAACCACCAACAGCTTGCGCCCGGTGATCTTTTCGTCTTTTATCGTGGAAACGGTTGTCCCAATTACCTTTGCGATCAGCATAAAAAACTCCTATTTCTAATACCCTTTTGCGGGTGTTGCCGCTGCTGCAGTTGTTTTATCGTCTGTGCCTTTTACAATGCGCACCCCGGCACTGGCGCCTATGCGGGTTGCTCCTGCACGCACCATTTTTTCAAGGTCTTCTTTTGAACGAACTCCTCCTGCTGCTTTCACACCCATTACGGGGCCAACTGTGTGCCGCATCAAAGAGACATCTTCTGCGGTGGCACCAGTTTTTGAAAAACCGGTGGATGTTTTCACAAAATCCGCGCCAGCTTCCTTGGCCAGCAGGCAAGCAATTTGTTTTTCTTCATCTGTCAATAATGCTGTTTCAATGATCACTTTTAAGATTGCACCCGATGTATGCACAGGCTTGACGACAGCTAATATATCTCTTGCGACAAGTTCCAGGTTGCGGTCTTTTAGAGCGCCGATATTGATTACCATGTCAATTTCAACAGCTCCATCTTTGAGCGCTTGTTCGGTTTCAAATGCTTTTGTTTCAGGTAAGCTCGCGCCGAGTGGAAAACCGATCACTGAACATACTTTCGCGGAGGAACCTTTTAATAAGTTCGCACAGAGTTTTACGTTTGTCGGGTTAACGCATACTGAGGCGAATTTGTATTCGTCAGCTTCTTTGCATAATTGAGTGACCTGGTCGCGGGTTGCTTCTGGCTTTAACAGCGTGTGGTCGATGTACTTTGCGGAAGACATGTCGTCAGGTAATGAGCCGAAAAAGGATGTAATGCGTTCGGCCCCGGCGTTGATCACCTGTCCGATTTCGTTATAGCAAGTGGTCACACACAAATCATCGACACATTCGACTTTGCAGTATTCTCCTGTACTCTCAGCATATACCGAAGATGAAAAAATAAGCGCAGGGAGTTTGCAGTATTCTCCTGTACTCCCTGCGCTTATTTTTTCATCTTCGGTATATGCTGAGATGATTTCTCGTGTAACTATTTCAACAAGAGTTTCAATACTTTTTATGTCTGATATCATGTTTACCCGGCTTTCATAAATCGTTTTTCGATCGCGGTGATCTTATCCACGCGGCGCTCATGCCTGTCTCCCCCAAAGGGCACTTCCAGCCACGTTTTCACGATCAACTTAACCTGGTTGAGACCCAATAATCCAGCACCCAGAGTGAGTACATTGGCGTTGTTGTGTTCACGGGAATTATGTGCGGTAGCGTAGTCATAACACATTGCCGCGCGGATCCCTGGCACTTTATTGGCCGCCATGCAGCTTCCAATTCCGGCGCCGTCAATGACAATTCCGCAGCATGCTTCTCTGGAATGGATCTTTTCTGCGACAGCCAGAGCAAAATCCGGATAGTCTACAGAGTCTTTGCTGTTAGTGCCGCAATCAATAACCTTATGCCCGAGTTCTTGAACGTATTGAATCAGAGCGTTCTTCATTTCAAAACCACCATGGTCGCATCCGATGGCAACGATCTTTAATTGAGGAGCGGAGAACTGGGCGGCTGCTGGGGAGGGGCGCTTTTCACCCGGCCTTGAAACTGTGCTGGCAGTTCCCAGTACTTTTTTTACGATACTGCGGATTTCTGATTCAGATATATAATCCATTATGAGCCTTATCTTTTACTTGACAGTAAGCTGTACTTGGTGATATAGTAACTGGTAAAGACCACATGACATCTTTACGTCAATAATATAGCATAATTTATAGGGCATGTCAAGCATGATTGATCCAAATGATTTAACACCAAAATATTATCAATTAGCGAAGATACTCCGCCAGCAGATTGAAAATGGTGATTTTCAACCTCATGACGCCATCCCTTCTGAGCGGCAACTGGAAGAACGATACAGTCTCAGTCGACCTACCATACGACAGGCAATTGATGTTCTTAGCAGGCAGGGGTACATATATCGAGTACATGGAAAAGGTACCTTTGTCTCACCGCCTAAATTGCAGAAAGGTATGCTTGAATTAACCAGTTTTTCGGAAGATATGCGCAAGCGGGGATTAAAACCGGGTCATCAGATCCTGGAATTTGGCTATGTGAGTCCGAACGTAAAAGTTAGACGTCATTTAGAGATCTCCGAAGATAAAGCGATGGTCCTTCAGATCAAACGATTGCGTTTTGGTGATGATGAACCCATCGGTTTGCAGGATTCTTATTTATCACTGGGAGAGAATAAGACCATCACGCGCGAGGAAATTGAGGAAAAAGGATCCATTTATGCGATTTTGCAGCAAAAATTCGGAATTTTCCCGACGGAAGCGGATGAGACGTTGGAAGTGACATTGGCGACAAAAGAAGAAGCTGACTTGCTGAATATTTCTGAAGGTAGTCCGTTGTTATTAAATGAGCGGACGCTCTGGTCTCAGGATCGGAAAGCAATCGAATTTGTACGTATTCTTTATAGGGGCGACCGGTATAAATATTTTGTTCGTTTAACGCGCCAGCAATAAATCCAGTTATGGATTATAGGAAAATAGATCCGGGGAAGATATCCCGCGAATTTTATTTGGCGGCCAATAAACAGCAAAAACTTTACCGATGACATTTTCCTGCGGTACAAATCCCCATACATGAGAATCAGCGGAAGGGTTGCGATTATCGCCAAGCACAAATAGGCTGTTATCCGGAACATCCCATTGCCCCTCATATTCCGGTGGAGCTGAGATATATGGCTCAAATAATTCTTGCCCGTTTACACAGACAGTCCCTTCCTTGACAATAACCTCATCCCCCGGAATTCCAATGACTCTTTTTACATAATCCAAATCCGGTTCAATTGGGTAATGAAAGGTGATAATATCTCCATGTTCAATTCCCCCAAATTTATAGGCAAGCTTGTTTACCAGAAGTACTTCACCGGGAACAAGCGTTGGATCCATGCTTACTTTTTGAACACGAACTCGAGCGACCATACTGTCGATCAAAAAATATAAAAGGAGTGCCATTACGATCATCTGGATCGTTTCAAAAAATGGCTGAAGTCTTTTTTTCCAGTTGTTTTGAGAAGGCTGGTCAGGTTGTTTGAACAATGTTAGAAAACTCCCGATGAAGAAATTTTTATGCGATTATACACCGTTCATCCTCTTGATTTGAGAACAAGCCGGATGGGTGTGCCCGTGAAAGGATATTCTTTACGGAGTTGATTTTCTATATAGCGCAGGTATGTAAAATGCGCAAGTTTGGAATCGTTGACAAAAAGCATAAAGGTGGGAGGATCGCTGCGAACCTGAGTTCCATAATAGATCCGAAGTATTCGGCCAGTCTTGGATGTGGGGGAATGTTGGTCCTGTGCTTTGTGCAGCACGCGATTCAACTGGCTGGTCTTAATTTTTACCATCCGCTCTTCCTGAACGCGTAATGCTTCTGGGAGTACGGAAGAAACACGCTTGCTCGTTTTCGCTGAAATAAAGAGTACTGGCACATAATCCATGAAATTCAGCGAATATTGAATTCGTTTTCGAAACTCATCCATTGTGTAAGAATCTTTTTCAACCAGATCCCATTTATTTACCAAAACAACAGCACTCTTCCACGCGTCAAGGATAAATCCCGCGATATGCGTGTCCTGAGCCGACATCGATTCAGTTGCATCAACCATCAATAGTGCGACATCGCTCCGCTCAATTGCCCGCATGCTGCGAATCACGCTGTATTTTTCAACTCCACGGTCAATTTTTCCCCGTCTTCTAATTCCAGCTGTGTCGATCAAAGTGATATTTTTTTCTTCATATGTGAAATGTGTATCTACGGCATCACGTGTTGTTCCAGCGATTGGACTGACGATCGCACGTTCTTCTCCTGTGATCATATTCAGAAGGCTGGATTTACCTACGTTGGGTTTACCCACTATCGCGATTTTTATAGAATCATCTTCATCTTGACTCTCTTGTTCGGGGAGCACTTTCACTAACTCGTCGAGCAAATCTCCGGTACCGGTTCCGTGGATGGCTGATATTGCAAATGGATTGCCTAATCCCAGTGAATAAAAGTCATACGCAGCAGAGCGAAGGTCGGCATTATCAGCTTTGTTTACGACCAGAAGGATAGGAGGTATAGCTTGATTGCCTATTCTCCGTTGATGGCTGCGGAGAATTTCTGTCACTTCCTGATCGGAGGAAGTGAGGCCGGAGAGAGCATCAACCAAAAAAAGGATTGCGTCTGCTTCTTGAATGGCAACCAGCGCCTGGCTGCGGATCTACTGGATGAAATCAGCGGATGAGATGCTGAGGGGTGTTTTACTGCTGCTGCTGGTTGGATCAATGCCGCCAGTATCGATAATATGAAATAAGTGCCCATTCCATTCCGTCTTAGCAAACAGACGGTCGCGCGTGGTGCCGGGGGTGTCATCAACAATTGCTAACCGTTCACCGGCCAGGCGATTAAAAAGAGTGCTTTTTCCAACGTTTGGGCGTCCAACAATAGCTACGATAGGCAGGGTCATTTTATTCTTTCAATCTAATTATCCGTTTCGGGCGGAGTTGGTGATACTTCAACCTCAATCGTGGCGGGAAGAAGCGATTGGACCAACACTCCCTGGATGTTGATCTCAACTGATGGATCAAGCTGATAGGTACCGACTTCAGTATCTGTGAGGTCGATAAACACTCGGATATTTCCCGGGCTTAGCTCATCAAGTGTGGGAAGCGGCCCAGAAAGAATGATATCCACCTGGCCTGGAGCGAGATAGGCAAATAATCCTGGAGCTAATCCAACAGTTTCGATCGGCAGGTCTGTTAGAGTCAGACTTCCTTGAATGGGTGCGATAGACACGGTAACTCTGATCGTGGATTCGCCAACGACAGTTATTCCGGCTGGTAAATCGAGTGGAAGTGAAACGATCATGTCTTCACTGGTATCACTGAGAGTAATAGGGGTGGTTTCAACAAATCCAGGAAGGTCGTTTACCAGATCGGGATCAGTAGAAAAAAGAGTTACAACGAGTGGATTCGACGAAATATCAGTAAGGCGGTAGCCGCTTTTTATCTGCCCGCTGGTGACAACCTTAACGGGTACATTCCGATATCCACCGCGCTGGGTGATTTCCATGATTACATTCACTTCTTCAGGCGTAATGGATACACCATTGATAATGCGCCCATCCTCATCGATTGCTTCTAACTCAAGATCAGTATTGATGCTTTCTTTTGCCTGGCTTATATCAAGCACGGCCTGTATTCCTGCAACCTGATCAATGAGTGAGGAGGGCCCGCTTACGGTTGCGGTAACCTTATCAAGTTCTGGCTGGCTGGCTTCATATCCGATTGCCGGGCTGGAGGGTTGGATGAGGTTGATGGAATATGATTCACTAAAAATTTCCTCGATCTTAATCTCAATTTTGTCTGGAGAATAACTTTCGATCTTGACTGGTTGCGCGTCTATCTGTAAGTTTACGGGTACAGAATATAATCCGGCTGGCAGGCCGGTGAGATCAGCAACAGCTCGGACCGCTTTGGCTCCGGTGAGATCCGAAGCCCAGGTAGATGCCGGAGCGCTGAGCAATATTGTGATTTGCGTTTGAGGATCATTTGTAATAACAAGGTCGGATTTTAGGCCTAATAATTCAATTTCAACAGGTTTGCTGAAAGTGCGCTGCTCAACGGGGTCAGTATTTGTAACCGCTAGTATCCATACAGCTATAGCCAGCGCTATTGCACTGATAAGGGACGGCCAGCTCTTCTTAAAACGTTCCAGGAAAGTTGGTTGATTCATTCTTCTTTTTCCCGCAGGTGAATTATTTTATTGATCAAGTGCATAATATTACGCCGCTCCTGATTTTTGGCCTGCCGCTTGAAGAATGCGATGAGAACATTTTCCAATTTATCCGGGCTGATCCGCCGGAGAATTCTTCCACGATGTGCCATCGAAATCGCACCTGTTTCTTCAGATACAACAACTGCGATCGCATCTGTAGTTTCCGAAATGCCAAGTGCAGCTCTGTGCCTTAATCCCATTTGGCGTTCTGGTGAGCTGTTGAGCACACCGCTTGCTGAAAGCGGCATGATGCAGGCTGCTGCTGTCACCCGATCTTCTACTATGATTGCTGCGCCATCATGCAGTGGTGTATTGGGGTAAAAAATTTGCAGCAGTAATTCAGGGGAGACATTTGCGTCAATTTTAACTCCTGTATTTTCATACTCATACAGATCATCTCCTCTTCGTAAAACGATTAATGCACCCTGTTTGAAAGCGGATAAGCGGGAAGAGGCTTTTACTACATCTTTGATCATCAATTCGACTGATTCGATGTTCATTACAGTTCCGCGTAATGTAAAAGTGCTTGACCCGGCACGTCCGATGCGTTCCAACCCGCGCCTTAATTCCGGCTGGAAAATGACCGGGATAGCAACCAACAAGGAGGGAAGTACAGTGCTGACCAGCCAGGAAAATGCCGGCAGGTTAACGAGTGTGGTCAGCAAGCTAATTAATATAACCAGAAAAACCACACCACGCATGAGCGTGCGCGCCTGGGTT
>Ga0255368_10304_pt1 | contig 11967 bp, 9 predicted proteins | sample ANMaggSeSYBR01E6_FD_182094 | JGI IMG/M metagenome (GOLD analysis project Ga0255368, IMG submission 182094) | Sediment cell enrichment communities from methane seep in Santa Monica Basin, California, United Staets - ANME aggregate JGI... | ecosystem: Environmental > Aquatic > Marine > Cold seeps >...
ATGCAATATCATGTTTGAGGTGGTGAGGTCGCCGTGGATGATGCCGGCACTGTGGAGTTTGCCCACTACGTTTCCTATGCGGCGGCTAAGGTCCGGGGTGAGGATGTCCCTGACTTTCTGTCCGTCGATGTACTCCATTGTTATCTCGAAGTCCTCTATGTCGTAGATGATGGGCGTGGGCACGCCCCTGCGTCTTGATTCCGAGATGATGCGTGCTTCTGCCCTTGTGCGCTCCTGCCTGATGGTGCTGTCCAGGGCCTCAAGGCGGTAGCTTTTTGGCAGGCGTTTTTTGATTATCATGCCGTCCCTGAGTTCGATTGTGGCTTCTGCGCCCATGGCTAAGAACATGGGGGAGGGAATGATTTGGATTAATATAAATGTGGCTGTTTCAGGGATTTTATATTCATAACTAATACAAACACGAATTATGATGCATCGACACATCTGACTTTAAGTTTTGTTGTTTCATGATTTTCCGGACACATAAAAATTTCAGAATGGGAAATATAAATCTTAAAAATGTTAGAATAAACTTATATAGTAAACCATTCAAAATTTATAATGTGGATATGAATGAAAAGATTATTTTTTATTATTTTTATTTTATTATTATTTATTAACTTTGCACATGCAAAAACAAATATTGAATGGAATATCGAAGGCTATGGACTGTATGTTCAAGGTGATTACACTGGTGCAATTGAAGCATATGATAATTCAATTGCTCTATATCCATATGATGAAATTGTATGGTACAAAAAAGGGCTTGCTCTTGCTAAATTGGAACGATATGAAGAGGCAATAGAGGCATATGATGAAGCTATTGCTCTAAATGGAAATTATACTTATGCATGGTACAATAAAGGCCTTGCTCTTTATAAATTAGAAAGATATGAAGTAGCAATTGAAGCGTATGATCAGGCTATTTTCTCTGATCCAAATTATACTTATGCATGGACCAGTAAAGGAAATGCTCTTTTCAATCTAGGACGATATGAAGAGGCAATTGAAGCATACGACCAAGCTATTGCTAAAGATTATAATCATTATTCTGTATGGCACAATAAAGGAAATGCTCTTTTCAATTTAGAACGGTATGATGAAGCAATTGAAGCATATGACAGGGTAATTTTCTTAGAAAAAAATGATGCTTCTGCATGGGTCAATAAAGGAGATGCTCTTTTCAATTTAAAACGATATGATGAAGCAATTGAAGCATATGACATGGTAATTTTCTTAGAAAAAAATGATACTTATGCATGGTACAATAAAGGTCTTGCTCTTTATAATCTAGAACGATATGATGAAGCAATTGTAGCCTACGATCAGGCAATTTCCTCTGACCAATATTATGCTAAACCATGGAACTCGAAAGGCCTTGCCCTTGTTAAATTAGGACGGTATGAGGAGGCAATTGAAGCATATGATAAGGCTATTGATATTGATCCTGGTAACCCTACTTACATAAAAAATAAAAAAATAGCTGAACAAGCCCTAAAACCGTCTCCTACTTTTACCAGGGAAAAACTATCTCCTACTTCTACAAGGGAAAAACCATCAATAGAACAGCTAAATATTCCAAGTTTTCTTTTGCCTCCAATTGAATTCCTCGCACAGATTCCAGGAAAATACTTCCTGTTGATCTTTGTGGCATTGGTTATTACAACTATCATCATCTGTGGTTTGTGGATAAAGAAAGATGGTTCCATACAGTATCCGCTTCCAGAATTGACTCGTTTTGATTCTATTGGTGTAGCACTTTTGAGTGGAGGGGTGAAATCTGTCATTCAAACAACTGTTTTTCGATTATGGGATCGTAAATTGATAGACATCAACGGTGAAGGAAGTAACGCTACATTAGAGATTAAAAAGCAATCCCAACAGAATCCTTCTGGTGCCGTGGAGAATGAGATTTATCAGTTTCTCCAATCACCAAAAAAACCCAAAGATATATTTAAAGATGCCAGTTTACAAGACAGAATCAAGATGCATGTTGAGCCTATTCAGAGAGAGTTGGAACAATTGCACCTTGCCCGAACAGAATCTGAACGCAATCGGGCCTGGGGTATCACTGCAATAGCTTTTCTCGTAATATTTGGAGTAGGAGGTACCAAGTATCACCTTGGAAAAACATTTGGCTATCCCACAGACTTCCTATTTGCCCTTCTCTGGGGTTCGCTAATAGTTTTATGGATATCCACCACCAGTAGTGCGATTTTTGGTTCTTCGGATATTACTACAACTCTTGGACGTCGTTACCTCAAAGAAATGAGAGAGCAGTTTAGCTGGGTAAAAGAGTCGATTGACAAGGGAAATGTTCCCGAAGGAATTGATCCCTCACTTGTCGTTGCATTAGGTGGCATAGGAATCCTTGCAGGTTCTGCCTTATATCAGCCTTATAGTGAAGTTTTTTGCCCAGAAAAAAGTACGGGGTGGTCTGGTGGTGGCTGTGGAGGAGGAGGAGGAGGAGGAGGTTGTGGAGGTTGCGGAGGTTAATTTTTATGAAACAAAAAAATCAAATTACAATCTGATAAGGAGGATACAATGAACATGAAAGATATATCAACTACTGCACTTCCACCTGAAGTACAAGCCGCAGTGATCACATTTTGCAAATCAATCCAAGATTTGCTGAGTGATGGTCTTGTGTCTATCGCTCTTTATGGCAGCGCGACTCGAGAAGACTATATACCCTCTACAAGTGACGTAAATATCCTTATTGTCACAAAATACTTAGACATTCCAGCTATGAAAAAAGTGCTTGACCCGGTAGCCATAAGCCGTCAGTATAACATTGCACCGTTCTTTATTACTGAAAATGACCTTCGCACATCAACCGACATTTTTCCAGTAAAATTTTTAATAATGAAGGAAAATTATCAAGTGCTTGTGGGACAGGATGTACTTCATGATCTAGAGATTAAACGGGAACATCTGCGGTTGCGCTGCGAACAGGAAACAATGAATATATTACTCCAATTACGTCGCTACTACATCCTGCATAGTGGTCGGTTGTTGACTGATATAATGTCAAGAATGGTGAAAAGCCTAACAGATATCTTATATGTGCTTATTTTGCTTAAGCAGGATAGCACGGTTCCCCGTGAACAGGTATTCGAGGTTGCAGCCAAGATATTTGACTTCGATCCACAGGTACTCCAGAACGTTGCTACCTTACGAACCACAGAGGCATTATTCTCTGATACGGATGCCGAACATCTATTTGGCAAGTTCATAGGGGTAGTTTCCGGAATTGCAGAACAGGTAGATCAAATGGAATGAAAGACGAAAGGACTTACCGCCCCAGCAGCTTGCTTCTTCAATGGCACATTACAGAACGTTGCAATAATCAATGCAAGCACTGCTACCAAGAGATAAATCCTGAAAAAGAACTTTCATATCAGGACCTGCTCAAGGTTTATGAACAGTATCAAGAGCTACTGGATTTCTGGAATCAGGATGAATCTTTGCCTCGGATAAAAGGACATATCACTATTACCGGTGGCGAGCCCTTTATTCGAAATGACTTCATGGACTTACTCGAATTTTTCTACATGCAAAGAGAAAAAATCAGCTACGCGATTCTTACAAACGGAAGTTTCATAGATGCCGAAATGGCTCACCATTTACATCACCTTAACCCGACCTTCGTACAGGTAAGTATTGACGGCACAGAAGCAACACATGATAGGATTCGTGGCACGGGAAATTATAAACGGACGGTATCGGCTGTAAAACATCTGGTGAGAGAGCATATCCCAACTTTTATTTCTTTTACTGCCCACAATGCCAATTTCCATGAATTTGCCGAGGTTGCTAAACTTGGTATAAAATTGCGTGTTGACCGTGTGTGGGCTGATCGATTTATTCCAATTGGACAAAGTTCTAAATTTCAAGAATGGGTTCTCTCCCCTGATGAAACACGAGAATTATTTGAAATAATGCAGAATGCCAAACGCAAAGCAAAGCGCCGTTTGTTCTGCCGAACCGAGATCGCAATGCACAGAGCACTTCAATTTCTTGTAGCTGGGGGCAGACCTTATCATTGTACTGCCGGTGATACACTTATAACTGTGCAGCCCAATGGAGACTTATATCCGTGCCGCCGCATGCCCATCCGTGTTGGAAATCTTATGGATACACCACTTATTGAACTGTATTCCAATTGTAGTCTATTTCGTTCTTTACGCAATCGCATCAGTGAGAATTGCAAAAGCTGCTATTATTCAAAATTGTGCAGAGGAGGACTCAAGTGTCTTTCCTACGCACTTACAGATAATCCTTTCCAAACCGATCCTGGATGCTGGTATAGTTTGATTGAAGAACATTAATTACAAATTTTACCAAACCCCTCTTAGTTACCTGAAAAAATCCACTTTTCAAGCTCATCCTCGATAGGTATTGTCGCATCCAGCGCTTCCATAAAATTATTGATTTCCCCTATGAACTTATCACCCTTGCTTGGTACCACCTATTGCCGTTAAATTACCGATAAATTTCCGATAACCCGCTGATAAACTATAAGCCCTGCCCCGCCTTGACGAATCTGCTACCTCCAGCCACCCATCTTCAACCCACCCTCTCAGCAGGTTGCGTGCCATTCGCTGCGATAGTCCCAGTGTCCTTGCCACATAAGCAGAAGTTATTCGCTTTGTCTTGGCCTATCCATATTATACTTATATCCCGGAGAGTTTATCTGATTTTTTTCAACACCCTGTTAACCCCATCAATATCAAAAGCTTCCGGATCGTAATTGTCGCCCCACCATTCCAGCATCTCCTCATGTTCGGGATGATCGGGATCCTGGATAGCTTCAAGGAAATAGTCATATCCACTCTCACCACCACAATCCTCAGGAGGACATGCCCGTTTACCCTTTATACAGACCGGATAATGCTTTTTCGTATCCGGTGGAAGTATCTTCTCGATCAGTATCTTATGATACCAGGAATCACCAAAATCATATTCATAAATAAATTTTTTATGTTCCTGGAGTACCACCTGATCCAGTCTCATCTTATTTTCGTCCTTAAGGTCTAACATTAAATCCGGATCGGGTGGACCATAATAAGTCCCATTGATAATGAAGTGATGGAGATGGTAACCATCCCATCCCATAACGACCTGCAATATACTGTGAAGTTTACCCAATGTAGTATCGCTTGTAACCAGAATTCGTCTCCATATTGGCGGTCTGATGCCATTGAGTGTTACTTTTACCTGATAAATATCAGGCTGCTTTTTTTCAGCCATAATAATTTCACCTCAATTATTCATATCTAATAATAAAACCAATTGACAATTAATATTTATTTATCCAGCTCGCTCCCGATAGTCCCCATCTTTTCCAGATCCTCCACAAACCTGCTGACCTCACCTGCAAACTTCCCAGCCTCACTGGCCGCCACCCATGCAGTCCTCACACGCCCCGGGTCGATCCCAAGTTCTGCCAGCACATCCTTGAGTACATCCATCCGCTGCTGTGCCCGGGCGTTCCCTGAAATATAATGGCATTCACCCAACCTGCACCCTGCCACCAGCACACCGTCCGCACCGCCCTTCAATGCCTCCAGCACAAAAGACGGGTTCACCCTTCCCGCACACATCACACGGATGTTCCTGATATTTGTCGGATAGGATACACCCTGCGTCCCTGCCAGGTCTGCCGCCGCATAACTGCACCAGTTGCACAAAAACCCAATGATCAATGGAGTCTCCCTGATATCCTCTGTAGCAGAACGAACCTGGGCCAGTATCTGGTCATCAGTAGAATGCCTGACCTGCAGGGCTCCCCGCGGACATGCCGCTGCACAGGTACCGCACCCGCCGCAGGTCAGCTCATCCACAACAGCCTTGCCGTCAATAACTTTGATCCTGCTGTAAGTACAGACTTCCTCGCACAACCGGCAGCCATTGCATAATTCGTCTACTAACCTTACACCCATCACATCTTTGTAGATACTGCCACTGCTCAACAATCCCTGTGCCCTGGCAGATGCCGCCAATCCCTGTGCAATAGATACCTGTATCTCTTTTGGTCCCGAAGCACAGCCAGCTACGAACACGCCCCTGGTATGGGTATCCACGGGCCGCATTTTAGGATGGGCCACCTGGATGAACCTATCGGGCCGCCGGCTCAGGTTAAGGGTATCCACAATGCTGTTGGCCTTGCTATTTGGCTCCAGGCCCACAGAAAGCACGACCAGGTCAACGGTGCTGTCCACGATCTCACCTGTCATGGTATCCTCGTAGGTGATCACAGCCTCACCGTCCACCTCCTTTACCGATGCCACTCTGCCCCTTATGAACTCAACACCTTTCTCCTGCTGCCTGATATAATATTCTTCATAGTTTTCGCCGCCCGCCCTGATATCTATATAATGAACAGTCACATGATTTTCCGGGTTCCTGTTCATAATAAGTCCGGCATTTTTTATAGCAGCCATACAGCACACTCTTGAACAGTACGGGTTGCCCACAGTCTCATCCCTGGAACCCACACACTGGATAAAGGCCACCCGTTTTGCCTCGCGTCCGTCCGAAGGACGGACCAATCGTCCCTGTGTCGGACCCGATGCGTTTAGCATCTGTTCCAGTTCCATGCTGGTAATGACATTTTTCACAATGCCATATCCGTACTCGGGCTTCCTGGATGCATCAAAAAGATGGTAGCCTGTGGCAACTATGATAGCACCCACATCAAACTCCACAAGTTCTTCTTTCTGGTCAATATCAATGGCTTCAGGTTCACAGGCTTTCACGCACAGCCCGCAGCCTACACAGTGTTTCGGGTCCACAACTGCCACAAATGGCACTGCCTGGGACATAGGCAGGTAGATAGCCTTACGCAGGCTGAGTCCCCCATCCACTTCCACTGGTACCTCTATAGGACATACGGATCCACACAGTTCGATGCAGCCTTTACATTTGGATACATCCACATACCTCGGCTTATGCACTACCGATATATGGAAATTCCCTATATGGCCGATGATATCCTGGATCTCTGAATATGTATGCAAGGTAATGTTCGGATGGTCTGCTGCTTCTGTCATCTTTGGCGCAAGCACACACATGGAACAGTCATTTGTGGGGAAAACATCATTGAGCCGTGCCATCCAGCCGCCGATGGTGGAATCCTGCTCAACAAGGTGGACATTTATCCCGCTGTCAGCCAGGTTTAGGGCCGCCTGGATGCCCGTCACTCCACCCCCTATCACCAGTACATCCCTGTTGGCGGGTACGCTTTCAACGGTCAGTGGATTAAGCAGCCGTGCCCTTGCAACTCCCATGGCCACCAGGTCCTTGGCTTTTTGGGTGGCATAATGATATGCATCCCTATGCACCCATGAGCACTGCTCCCTGATGTTGACCATCTCGACCAGGTATGGGTTCAGTCCGGCTGCCTGTGCCATTCGCCTGAATGTCACTTCATGCAGTCTTGGTGAACAGGCAGCTACTACAATACGGTCAAGGTCCAGTTCTTGAATATCCTTCTTGATCTCATCCTGCCCCTGGTCACCGCAAGCATAGTTGATATCCTTTGAAACTACAACGTCAGACAGGTTGCCGGCAAATTTGCGGACAGACTCAACATCCAGGTTTCCTGCGATATTGCTGCCGCAGTGGCAAATATAGACTCCTATGCGCACCAGAGCATCCTCCGTTTCTATTTAAGGTAATTATAGTCAAGAACCTAATATTTGATAGATAACTTCGACAGAAATCATCGATAGATGACTTCAATAGAAATCATCGATACTAATGTCTTAACACTTTGATTTTCAGACAATTGTAATTTAACCACAGAGGACACAGAGAACACAGAGCTTGTATTTGATTTACTCTCTGTGTCCTCTGTGCTCTCTGTGGTTTATTACTTATTACTTGTTGGAATTTGCATTTTATTAGTTAATATTGTTTGGTTTTTAACTATACCTGTAAATAATGATGTTTTAAAGGAATTCTATATGTGAAATATCCTTCTATTACAGCGGAATAATGGACACACCGACTGCCAGGCATCCGGCGACATACCCTAAAATGGCCCCGGTGTTTAAAAACGGCAGCCCTGCCTGTGGATTTCCTCTTGCCACTACCGCCATCAGTATTGCAAAGCCTACAATGGTGCCCAAAGCCGCACCCAGCGCAGGCATGTTCAATAGACCTATCAGCGGCAGGTTCATATATCCTTCAGTGATGAACACATTGGCGGATACCACCAGTATGGTTGGCATAACCGCATCTCCCAGTCCCATAAAGAAAGCTTCACGTTTAGCATCCTTTTCATATTTGTAATCACGGAATGAGAAGTTCAGATGATTTGGTATGACGAACAGTATGGGCACCTTCATATCCATCACACCTTTGGCAAGTGCGAGCATATGTTTGGTCTGGTATACTGATATTGCGTCATAGACCGCCAGCATTATCAACAGTATCAGTGTAGGCATTACACCAAAAGATATTCCGATAATAGCGGTCACCCCTGCACCTATCAGGATGCCGATGATGTCGATGACATACCATTCAGGGAACAGATAGAGCAGTACGGTGAGTGCCAGTGATAATGCCAGCGTAAGTATTATGCTGGCAGTTTCATTCATGAATATGGCAAAGGTTGCAAGGAATACATAATAGAGAGTAGCGCCTACTGAAAAGAGGATGAAGCCGTGGATCATCCATTTGATATTTTTCTTGAAAGCATAGAGTATGACCCCTGTGAATCCCAGTATAAGTCCTATGTAATAAATTGTATTCCATATGCTATCAGGGTCTTCAGTGAACTGAAAGCCCGCGTCTATCATGGGCTGGGCCAGCATGACCGATATAATCTGTACAAGGAGCAGGAACACTCCCATGGCAACAAATGGGAGGAGGTCGGTCAGTGTGTTTTTTTTATTCTCGTTTTCGGTCAAGGCAGGGTCTCCGGTAAATAATGTGTGTTGATTGTAAAATTTGTTATAGTTTTTAACCTATTTGACAGTAACCCATTTGACGGCTTGATCTATTTGACAGCCCTCTTCAGTGCAGCTTCAAACCTGTCCAGCCCGGTGTCGGCTTCCTCCCTGGTCATGACCAGCGGCGGGGAGAACCGTATAACAGAGTCGCCACAAGAGAGCAGGACAATGCCTTCCCTGAACCCTTCAACAACGATCCTGTCCCGTAAACCAGGGTTAATTGACCCGTCCGGCTTAACGAACTCTACCCCTATCATCAGCCCCAGACCGCGCACATCCCCGATAACAGGATATTCTGACTGCATCTCCCTCAAACGCTGCATGATATGCCCTCCCAGTTCCCTTGCATGGCTGCCCAGTTCCTCTTTTTCCATGAACTCCAGTGACGCCAGGGAAGCAACCGAAGCCAGCAGGTTGCCGCCGAATGTATTGGAATGAGTACCCGGCGGCCAGTCCATTATTTCACTGCCTGACAGCATGGCACCCAGGGGCAGGCCGGCACCCAGTGCCTTTGCCATGCACACGATATCTGCCCTGACACCGAAGTTCTCCATAGCCATGAATGTACCTGTACGCCAGCAGCCCGCCTGTACCTCATCGGCCACCATCAGCACATTATGGTCGTCACAGATGCGCCTTATCTCCTTGTGGAATTCGGGCGGCGGTACGATATAACCACCTTCGCCCTGCACCGGCTCCACAACAATGGCAGCAGTGTCATTGGGACTAAGTTCACGCTTGAAGATAAGTGACTCGATCTCCCCTGCACATGATATACCGCAATCCGGATATTCCAGGTTTAGGGGACAGCGGTAGCAGTAGGCATAATGGGCGTGCACAACCCTGAGAGAGGGAAAATGTTCTTTTTGCCTGATCTTTGAACAGGTTAGGGACAGGGAACCAAGTGTCCGGCCGTGAAAACAATTGTAGAAAGCTACCAGGTTCTGCCGTTTAGTCTTCCACATGGCCAGTTTGATGGCAGCTTCCACGGATTCAGTCCCGCTGTTACACAAGAACACACGGTCATATCGGGTCAGGCTTTTCAGTTTTTTTCCGAGTTTGACAGGGGGCTCGGCATAGAAGTCAGGGAATCCGCAATGTGCTATCTTTTCCAATTGTGCTGATATTGCTGACGAGACTACCGGGTTGGAATGGCCCGCGTTCATTACAGCGATACCTGCCACAAAATCTATGTACTCCCTGCCTTCCACGTCCGTGATGACAGAACCCTCTGCCCTGTCCACGACCAGTGGATAAGGGCGGGCCAAACATGCTGACATTACCTCACAATCGCGGTCGATGATATCTTTAGACCTTTGTCCTGGTGGTTCGATCATATTTTCACCTATTTGGGCACTGGGACTAAATTATTATATCTGCAATCCCATTGCTTTGCAATCTTCCTCTTTTAGCTCAACTACACGAGCATAATATTTAGCATAATATTCTTTTTAAAATTTTAATACTCTCTTTTCATCCTTCATTTGAATAATAATTACTTTATATTGGTGTTTATTGTATATGATTTTATCTAAAAAAAGAGACAGTTTCAATTCGTGTTGGTGAATATTATAAAACCGCAGATAAATACGGATGAACGCAGATTTTCAGGCAACATATCCGCGTTCGTATATACCCCTTATTGCAAGAGCAACAATAAAATGTATCTTGTAGCCTACTATAGAAGTAGGCCGAGAGGGATAACAAACATTGCGTTTGGGATACGTTCCCGTTGATGAACCTGTTACCCTCTCATCCTTTTAATAACATGAATTAGTATGTTTTGGACATATAAATAGTATGTGTACCACGTATAATTAGCGAACTTGTGTAAAAGGATAGAATAAGGGGGATGTTTCCTTCTCGACCCAAAAACTTGAAATTAAGATTTAGAAGGTCAAATATGAAAAATAATATCCACATATACATCGGAATTGACGTATCGAAAGACAAACATGGTGTTTGTCTAAAAAACAACAACGGGGACGTACTCAAACGCATACAGATCAGAAACACTAAAAGCGATCTTAAGAAGCTCTACACAACAGTAAACAAATTGAACTCAGGCAGTGGGGACAACACTGGCGTATTATTTGGCATGGAGTCAACAGGAATCTATTCCTTACCACTTAGTTCTGCGCTAAAACGTGATGGGTATCTTGTAAAATTGTACAATCCTATCCAAACAAGTGGTTATCGGAAAATGGAGATTCGTAAGACTAAAACAGATTCGATAGATTCAGCCATTATTGCTGATATGCTGCGCCATCAAGAACCACCGGTTTCATCTGCAATTGATAATTTGACGCTATATCAATTAAGGGAATTATGCAGGGTGCGTCAGCGAAATATCGAGAAGCGTACTAAATCTCACTTTCCGCACGTCTTTCATCAAACATAGTATTTTTCACATTCCTTTCCCATCAGACTCAAAATATCCCATAATTCATCAGTCATATTTGCCACCCTTTTCTCAACAATTCCATCAAGTAAAATTGTTAATTCTGTAATCCCTCTAAACAAGAAAAAAACCCACCTCATTGTTGGACTTTGTGTAGGCTTCTTAACCTGATTCCTTACAAATTTATTAGTATCTTTCAACCCCTTCCTCAACTTCCATTGAGCAATTGAATAAAGGAACAAGCATAGTACCATTATCATTGACAATGCTTCAATTCTACTTTCTTTCTTCAAATACACCTCCGAAACATGAAAGCTCTTATCTTTCAGAAACCTAAACCCGCGCTCAATATTTCCCTGACTTTTGTAATACGACAATATTTCCTCAAATGTAAGATCGAGATCATTGGTTGCCAGAATAAATCTCCCAAGCTTTTCACGTTTCTGTGCAATTACACGTTTATCAACTTTGATTTTTGCCTTGATCAAATAATATGTTTCAAGTTTCTCGTCTTTCTTTGGCTTTCCCCTTTTACCATTCATACGACGTGATTTTGACTCTATCGACAGTTCTTTAAATTGATACATTTGGTGTTCGTCAAGCCAT
>Ga0255368_10293_pt2 | contig 11966 bp, 8 predicted proteins | sample ANMaggSeSYBR01E6_FD_182094 | JGI IMG/M metagenome (GOLD analysis project Ga0255368, IMG submission 182094) | Sediment cell enrichment communities from methane seep in Santa Monica Basin, California, United Staets - ANME aggregate JGI... | ecosystem: Environmental > Aquatic > Marine > Cold seeps >...
GATCAATATAAATATCCCTGGTTAAGATATTCAGTGAATCAACCATCAATAGGCAATGAAGTTTTGGCACAGATTGATTACAAGCCTAACCGTGAAGTTAGTATGAATTTCAGGTTTAAAAGTAAGGTCAGGCAAAAAAATCAGGCCGGTGCGGTTGATTATTCAATGTTGGTGTTAAACCACTATCAAAGTGCATTCAGGTATCACATTGATTATATTGTTTCTCAATCATTGTCAATGCGTAACAGGCTTGAATTTTTGGTAAACAGGAACAATACCGGTGAAAAAAGCACAGGTTACCTGGTATATCATGATGTAAAATGGAAATCACCTGATACAAAACTGAATATTTTCTTTCGTTATGCCCTTTTTGATACCGATTCGTACGACGACCGCATTTACGCTTATGAAAATGATTTGTTATATGCTTTTTCTGTACCGGCATATTACTATAAGGGAAGCAAAGGAATAATCATGTTGAAATACCGTTTAAAAAATTATTTGGATTTCTGGCTCCGCTTTTCCCATCTTTGGGTAAAAGACCATAAGTCATTAGGCTCAGGGCCTGACCTTATTAATGACAATAAAAAGAGTGAAATAAAAATACAGATACAACTAAAATTATAAAAAAACCCCGTCAGTAAGTGACGGGGTTACTCATATTATTAGGCTTCTCTCTCCAGAAACCTGATTTTTTCGCTAATGACCTTAATTTCTGTTTTTACCTTTTCAATCTTCCTTTCAAATTCTTCTTTCAACAGTGAGGCTTTTTTTGATTCGGCAAGGAATCCCATATTGTTTTCCCATAAATTAACTTCATCTTCCATCTTTTTCCTTTTATTAATAAGGAAATTTCGTTCATTGCTGATTATGCGGTTTGCATTGGGTTTATCCTTGATGTTTTCGAATCGTTGTTTATAATTAACAGTTTGTATCTCAGCTTTGTTTATATTAAGTTTATCAAGTTGTTTGTTTATGGCATTTCGAAATGAAACTTGCACCCGTTCTTTTTCTTTAAAAGGAACATGCCCTATATCAGTCCATTCTCTTTGAAATCCTTTAAGGACTTCCAGGTTATGATTCTTGTCAGTATCAAATTTAAAACTTTCAACCTTTTTAATAAGCTCTTCTTTCACCGTTAGGTTATCAGCTTCATGTTGTTTGATATTGGAAAAATATTCTGACTTTGAATTAAAAAATTCGTCGCAGGCTGCCCTGAATCGTTTCCAGATTTTGTCGGAATGTTTTTTCGGGACCGGCCCGATTTTTTTCCATTCTTTCTGTAAGTTGATCAGCTCATTGGTTGTGTTTTTCCAATCTGTACTTGATTTGATGGCTTCTGCTTGTGCAGAAAGATCAAGTTTTAGATTATAATTATTTATCTGTTCTTCTTTTATTTTTTGAAAAAATTCTTTTTTACCAGCAAAAAAATTATCAAGTGAAGATTTAAACCGGTCCCAAATTTCATCATTTTCTTTACGGGGCGCTGGCCCGATAGTTTTCCAAACTTTCAGGAGTTCGCTGATATTATCTGTATTTGCCTGCCATTCCCTGATGGTTTCGTTTTCTTTTTGGAGAATTTCTTCGGCTTTTTCACACAATGCTGTTTTTGCGACCAGGTTGCTTTTTTGTCCGTCACGTAAACTATTGTAATGTTCGCGCCTGCGTTCATTAATTTTATCGGTAGTACTTTTGAACCTTTCCCAAAGATCATCTTTTTTATCTTGTGGAACCGGCCCGATTTCTTTCCATTGCCGGTGATAATCCTGAAGTTGTTTAAATGATTTTAAGGGAGAAGTCTCAAGCAGGAGTTCTTCGGCTTTTTCGCAAAGTTCGATTTTCGACTCCATGTTTTTCTTCATGTCAAGGTCACGCAACTCGTTGTTGATCTTAACCTTGTCGAAGAATTTCTCAACATAAAAATGGTAATTTTGCCACAGGTTGTTTACCTCCGATTTGGGAACCATACCCGCCTGTCTCCATTTTTCCTGGAGGCCGCGAAACTCATCATATGTTTTTTTCAGGGATTCTTCCGATTCAATTAAGGATTTTAACTCTTCAAGGATCAGTTTTTTTGTTTCAAGGTTTCTTACTTTTTCTTTTTCCAACTCTTCAAGCCACTTTTTCCTGTTCTTTTTGTAAATGGAAAAAGCTATATTAAAACGATTTTCAATCTCATCTTTTTCATCGGTGAATCCTTCTTCTTCACCACCTTGAGAAATGAACGTTTCGATTTTTTGTTGATGAGCTTCATTATTGAGTTTAAGAAAAGCAACTTTAATTTGAGAAACTTTCTTTTTTATTGCATTTATATCACTTTCAGTAACCTGGGCTTCCAACATCTCAACCAGTTCAGCCCGGTTCAATTTATCAAATTCAATTGTTTCTTCTTCTACTGAATCTTCTTCCACGTCTTCTTCTTCAATGTCTTCCCCATCCGAACCTGTGGTTTCAGCCGCTTTGTCCTTTTCGGTATCAGATTCAGTTACTTTATCAGTTTCTGTGGGTTCTTCAACTTTGCTAACCGGAGTTTCCGTTTCCGGCTCTTCAGAAGGGGCTTCGGCTATTTTTTCTGGTGGCTTTTCCTCATTGGTTTTGCTTTCAACATCTGCCTGTATTATGACTTTTTCGTCTTTTGTACCAGGTGTTAAATCTGGTGCGGGAGGATTATCTTTTTTGATAATCTTTTTCGAAGCCTTTTTTTTGACGGTTTTTTTTACTGATTCGTCCTTTGATTTTTTTCTATCAGTCTTAGAATTCTCAACCTGTTCTTCAGGTTTGAGATTTGGTTGCTCTTTTGTTTTCATATAAAATTAATTCACATCTGAATTTAGAAATCAGTCATTTCGACTGTAGTTGCTTTTCGTTTTTTTTTGGATAGCAAAAGTATAAATAATTTGTTTGCATAGAATAATTATATAGTAAATTATAACATTACCTATTTTATTAGTTTAAAATGGTTTAGAGTGATATTATCGGTTAAATCATATAAAAGTTAATTAGAAAGGCCTTTTGTTAAATAAATAATACCCAATACTCACGTTGAACTGAAACGGGTCATTTTCATTTTCGAGGTAGATACCGGAAATACTAATAGGGCCAAAAGGGGCAAAGTAAACTAATCGTGATGAAACGATAAAGTAACGGACTTCGAAATATTGTCCAAAGGTTGCACGGTTATCATCCTCTTTGAGTATTTCACGAATTGGTTGGAAAATATATGCCTCAGTCCTAAAATCGAAATTACGAATGATCGGGAAAATGAATTTTATCCCGGTTGAAAGGTAATCGTATGCACGGTATTGGGGCATAAATACGGTTTGGCTTTCAGGAATAGGTTCAAAAGCCGGGGCTGATAATATAGATGAAGTATAGTTATGGAACAAACTTTTATCGCTGAAAACAGCTTCACCATAAAATCCAAGTTTGAATGATTTAGAAACATTATAATATCCATCGTATAGCATCCTAAAGAGTAACCAATTGTGATGACATGAAAAATTTGTTGAATCAGTAGAAGTAGATCCGGGATGGTTTTTTTCTATCCCGCTGATATACGAGCCACACAGGCGGAAGTGGTATCCCCTGGAGGCAAATTGTTTTCGGTTTAGTGTGTTAAATTCAAGGATGGCAGCAGGGCGGGAAAAATCAAATGTCGTTACATCACTTGTATCCAGTCTTGTAAACTGGTTGGTTTGATAGTAATCATCTTTTATCCTGCCTGCCTGCATTTTTATACTAAATTTACCCGAACGGCTTACAGGCGTACTTATGTTTAACGACCAGAAGTTATCTTGTTGTTTGAGAAAACTTGGGTTTTCATCTTCGAAAAAATAGTTACTTGTATTAAAGTAATTCCACCCATTGATGGTATAAGTCAATTCCATTGACATGGGCAAGCGGCCGGGAAGTCCGATCCTGGCCCCTCCATAGCCTGAATTGTGGAACCTGCCGAGGTAAGTATTACCTACCAGTGAAAATGCATATTTTCTCCAGTAACTGTATTTCATCTGAAAGAATATTTCGTTAACAGCCCTGTTGGAAATCAGCCCACCAAGCTCAGCTTCTAATAAATTACTTTCATTTATATTGTACAAAACGGAATAAGAATTACTGGAATCTGAATAGATTATTTCAGGATAAACCGATTCAACCTGTTTTTCCGATAAAATCTGAAAATATTGACTTTTTATTTCTCCTATTAGCGTGGTGGTTGACAATTCCCTGGAGTTGATCTCTGTTAGAAATTTATCCTTTTTGATGGCTCTTTCCAAATATGTTTGTTGTGCTGAACTTACACCAATAAATTTTATATTCTTAATTCGTAAATCCGGAATTTTTTCACGAAACTTATCACGTTTTTCTTTTTTCTCAGCAACGGATTCCTCCCTGTATATTTTGTTTTTAATTTCCGGTAATAATTGAATAGTTTTAACATAACCACTATCAATAAAAGCTTTTGTGTTAGAGAAGTCCGTAATATTCACCGGCCACATATTTGGTTCAATTAAAACGCCATCATCGGGATTAATAATATATTGGGTGTTGGCCATGAGCATTGATTGTACTTGTGAAATAATATCATCCTCATCAGGCGGCCCGTAATTTGAAGCAGCCTTAACACCAATTATTACATCTGGCGAAAATTCTGAAATTAATACATCAATCGGAAAGTTGTTGTGCATTCCACCGTCGAACATTAATTGACCATCTATCCTGATAGGTTTAAAATAAAATGGAAAAGTCATTGATGCCCGAACAGCTTTTTCTACCTGTCCTGATTTGATCGCAACAGCTTTACTTTTTTCTATATCTGATGCCATACATCTGAAAGGGATGTAAAGGCTGTCGAAATTATAACCTGAAGCGGCGCTGGCCCCCGCAAATAATTTCATAAAGCCAAAGTCCATTCCATATGGAAAAACAAAGTTGGTGGGTAATTTTGCCTTTAAAACAGAATCATAAGAAATCTTAAAAAGTTGCCATGAAGCATTTGGTTCGGGCTGGTTAAAATAATATTTGTTTTTTGGTTCGATGTTGCGTGAAACCCATGATAAGAGTTCATCCGAAGTAATTAACTCCTCAATTTCACCGGGTGTATAACCACTTGAATATAATCCACCTATAATGGCGCCCATCGAAGTCCCTACGATATAATCAATCGGTATATTGTTTTCTTCAAGCGCTTTTAGTACACCAACATGCGTTGCCCCCCTTGGCCCTCCACCACTAAGCACCAACCCGATACTTTGGGTATGAGCCTTAAATCCAATGGATAATATTAATATGATCGTTGCAAAAAACTTCACCGGGTCATTAGTGTATGTTTGTTGTTTCGTACCTAAAGAATTTGTTTTCTTCAGGTCATGGTTTCTGTTATCAATTTAATAAAATTGAATCAACGAAAATAATACAAAAACGTGTATTGAATACAAAGAAGGTAAAAAATATTAAGATGGATTTTTATACTTTATCCAAAGCCTGTTCAAGGTTAGTAATAATGTCTCCAACTTCTTCAATTCCAACAGAAAGACGTACCAGGCCATCAGTAATGCCCGCTTTGTCTTTTTCTGTAAATTTGCAAAAAAAATTGAATGTAATGGGGAAGTTTAAATCATTTTCAAAAAATGGAAATGAAGTGGCTTTTGGAACTATCGGGGATTCGTCTACTTCAGGGGGCTATTTTTTTGAATCCCGGACAGTTACTTCGAAGGATCACCGGGCAGCATACAGTACTGATGGCGATTATTTTTCCAATCCGAATGCCGAAGATGTTTTTGACGCCGTGTATAATATGATGCACGATTATAACCCATCAAAATACCCTAAAATGTTTTAAGTATGATTTGCTGGGGTTTAAAAAGGTTTAGAAAGTTTTGAAACAAAACCGCATTACCGATCTGATACTGCTGGGTTTAATACTCGTTGCCGGTGTTATATTACGATTTTACCATTATTCCCACCTTCCTTTCACTTTTGATGAATTCAGTGCCTTGTTCCGTACCCGTTTTGATAATTTCAGCGACCTGATACATTTAGGGGTGACCACCACCGATATGCACCCTGCCGGTATCCAGGTATTTATGTATTATTGGGTAAAATGCTTCGATGAATCAGAAATGGTGGTTAAATTTCCTTTTTTGATTTTTGGTATCATAAGTATATACATTACTTTCAGGATAGGCAGGGAGTGGTTTAACCCAACGGTAGGGCTTATTGCAGCAATGTTTATTGCATTTCTTCAATACCCCATTACATATTCGCAATATGCCAGGCCTTATTCAAGCGGCCTGTTTTTTAGCCTAATCATGGTCTTTTTCTGGTCAAAGGCTTTCTTTCAGGGTCATAATAAGCAAATATGGTATATAATCTTGTATGTGTTATCAGGGGCATTTTGCGCCTACAACCATCATTTTAGTTTGTTTTTTTTGGCGGTCGTATGGATAAGTGGGGTATTCTTTCTGAAGAAAAATCAGATCAAATTATATCTTTTTTCAGGAATAGCCATATTTATTTTATATATACCCCATCTCGAAATATTTTTTATTCAACTAAACAAAGGAGGTGTGGAAAGTTGGTTAAGCAAGCCAACACCATTATTTTATTTTAATTATATAAAATATATCCTCCATTATAATATCTCTCTTTATATCATTACCGGATTGTTGTTGTTAACCGGTTTTATTCTTTCTGCTAAAAAACAAGTTCAATCAAAAAAGTTCAGGGTGATGATGTTTCTTTGGCTTGTTATAACGTATGGTACAGCTTATTTTTATTCGGTTTATGTAAATGCAGTGCTCCAGTATTCGGTTATATTGTTTGTGTTTCCATTCCTCGTGATCCTGCTTTTTTCATTTATCAGGGATTTAAAGCCATATTTAAAAGTGATCATCGTTTTGACTTTTGGGTTTATTTCTGTTTATTCCCTTATTACGGGGCGCCAGCATTATTTTATCCAGTATGAGTCGGGTTACCGCGAAACGCTTGTTGAGGCTGAAAAGATAAAAACAGAACTGGGAGATGAAAATGTTACAACCTTGATTTATTTACCCGAAAAGATCAGGGATTATTATACCAGGCAACTTCATTTGGGAAAGAATGATTTTGTTAACCTTGATTCATTACAAAGTTTTAAAAAATTCGAAAGTTTTATCAAAGATGTAAAAACAGATCATTTAACTTTTGCATTTGCCGGTTTAAACAACCTGGAGTATTATATGATGATCAAAGATGCCTTTCCTTTTCTAATTCATAAAAGAACCTGGTACCTTGCCGACCTGTATGTTTTTTCAAAGGAAAGGGAATTACCGGCCAATCCTGTGTTCGATAAGAATGAAATAGTCTTTCACAAAAAACTGGATTTTACCTATGGAGGCAACCAGGGATCATTCATGGAGACAGGGGATTCTGTTTTGATTCAGCCAACCGGTATAAAAATTGATCCTTCCTTAGCTTATTTCAATTTGATTGAGGCAGGGGTAGATACTTTAGTTGATCATAAGAATAATTATTTGTTTATCAAACTTAATGTTTTTAATCCGGGGGATGAAGCACTCACTTCTCTAATCATATCTGAGATCAGTTCTACCGGGATTACAGTGGATTGGAGGGCTGCTGAATTTGGCAGTTTTGTACAAAATGTATCAGGCAAGGCAACAATTTATAAAGCCGTAAAACTTCCGGATATTATGTTCGACCCCGGTACATCAAGTCTGAAAATCTATATCTGGAACAAAAATTCAGAAACATTATATCTTGAAAATTTTGAAATTTATGTTACTAAAGGTAACCCGGTTCTTTACGGTTTGCTTGAAGAAATCTCAGATTAATTAATTTTGCAGCAAACAATTTATAATATAGTTTTTTGTTTGTACTTTTAAACATTCATTATAAAAATGCACACAATAGAACCTCACTATACCTGGCAGCACTTGTACATCTCCTCAGAAGACAGGAACTCCCCTTTTTATGGAAGGGAATACAGTGAATTTGAATTTTCAAATGCAATTTATGACCATTATATACATCCCCAATGGGATCAAATAGGATCGTCTACTTTATACTTGAAATTATTGTTTGTAAATTATGATGAAGCTTATTGTATTATAGAATTAATGGGAGAATGGAACGATTGCCTGCATAATGACATCATGTATTTAAAACGCAATATTGCCGATGCATTAATTGAAAACGGGATAAATAAATTTATTCTGATTGGTGAAAACGTCCTTAATTTTCACTCCTCCGAGGCAGATTATTACCAGGAATGGTTTGAAGATGTTGGGGATGGATGGATTGCATTAGTCAATTTCAGGGAACATGTATTAAATGAAATAGAACAGGCAAACATTGATTATTATTTGGCAATGGGAGGGTGCTTGAATAATATGGTGTGGCGCAGCCATATACCAAACAGGGTATATGAAAATGTGAAAATTTTTGTCACCAAACGTTTACCCGTATAGTTGGCTCCCCAAAAGTCGAACATACCAACCCCGAAGCTTTAAAGTTCAAATTTTATTCAAATTATTATCTTGCATCATTATGGCTTTATTTCATGCTTTACATGGAAAAACGTAGAATTTTTGGTGTTTTTTCAGGATAATTATTCCGATCACATTTTGTTGTCTAGAAAAATATTGTTTCCTTTGTATCATTCAGGTTGAATTATTACAATATAGATTTATGAAGAAACACGTGTGTTTTACCGTTAAGGGAAAGGTTCATGGTGTGGGTTTTCGATTTTCATGTATGGAGGCAGCATATCGATATAAGGTCACAGGGTATGTAAAGAATAAGTCTGATGGAAGTGTTTATATCGAAGCAGAAGGGGAAGAAGAAAACCTTGAGGAATTTGCTGATTGGTGCCGTAAAGGCCCTGTTTGGTCCAGGATATTGAATGTAGTGGAGGAGGAAGGCACAATGAAAAATTATGAATCCTTCGAAATCGTCAGGTAGGTTTTATTAAATCTGCCCTTAAAACCTCACGTTTACCAGGTGGTCCCGGTATCTTTTCAATTTTATAGCCTGCTTTTACCAGGTTTCTTTTTACAGCCCCTTTTGTTGAATAGGTAACAAGTACCCCATCCTTTTTAGATGATTTACTCATCTTTTTAAATATTTCGTCCCGCCACATCTCAGCCTGAATATCCGGGGCAAAAGCATCAAAATAAATAAGGTGAAAGAAATTATTGGGTAATTCGACTGATTCAACCGGCTCCTTTATTTTTAGAAAAATAAAATCTTTTGAAATAAATGTTTTAACATCCCATTTTGCTTCATGTAGTTTTTTAAATATTGTTGTTTCGTCCTGAGCAAGAATCTGTGGATAGTTTAGGGTTGAAATGATTTCATTTGGTACCGGAAAAGGTTCCAGCGCATAATATAAAACCGGTATGTTAGTGATCTTTGATCTTAGATAGGTGAGGAAAGCATTTAGCCCGGTCCCAAATCCCACCTCCAGGATGTTGATCTGTGATTGTTTCTCCATAACATAATTAAAACCGGCATCAATATAAATATGCTTCGATTCGGTAATGGCGCCGTAATGTGAATGGTATACCTCGTCAATTTCCGTATTTATTAACGAATGGGAACCATCATCGGTGGTTATAAGTTTGATCGCCATTTGAATATTCTCCGATTTCGTAAATGTTTTTTTCAATTAATCATAAAACTAACTAATTCCCGCATTATTATTGCGTTTTTTCAAATATTTAAATGAAAGATTATCAACAATATAATAGTTGAGTTGCAATTTTGTTATAGAACAACTTATTAAAAATGTAGGTTAAGTTTACGGATATAAATGAATTTTTTGGATAAATCATGCGATTTAAAAAGTCATTTTTTGTAATTGGCGTAAAATCAAGCACTTGATTTATTTGGCACAAACATTGAAAAACAGAAGGCACAAATCAAGGTAAGTTAATCTATATAATTACAAAATTTGAAATCATGACAAAAAAGGAAAAAGTTGGTTTAGATATGATTTATAGTCATGCAGGAAAACGTAGGGTGTACGAAACATATCTGAAAACAAATCCAGAGATGGCCCAAAAATACCTGGACTTCATTTCAACACATCAAGCTGTTCAATACATCAAGTGGGATGGCGTAAAACAAAAATTCAAAGCTTAATCCTCCATTACCCTCTTATTTCCTTAAGTTGGTAACTACCGGATGAATATTTAAAATGGTATCAGAAAACGTGATCGTTTTCTGATTTACCATTTCCGGGTATTGGTAAACGTCTAACACCTTACCTGTTACCAAGGATAACATGCTAAAGTACGAATCGTATTTTATGCGTGTAACACCTGTTGTGGAAATCAAGTCACTCAGGCTGTTTTGAGTATAACGGTATTGCAACACCTCGCTGTTAGTAGCAAGAATGTATTCCTGCCCCGATATTTTTTCCGCACAAAAAATTTGTTCTGCTATTTCTTTTCGCAACGACATAAAATTCTGGCCAACATTATATTCGTAAATTGCTCCCAATCCGTTTTTATTCCCAATAATCAGTACCAAATCATTATCCAATGAAAAAAACTCAAGCACTTTAAATGTGGTAAGAATTTCCTGTTTAAGGGCGCCGGTCCCTGCAAAATAACTGTTGATACTGCTACTTGAAATGTTTTTCTTCTGCATATCCACAAGTACAAAATCCCCATGCTTATATATCCTGCCGGGGGCATCCGGTTCATTTATCGGGGTATCGAAAACAATGGCTCCACTTGCATTATATCCAAGGATGTACTGGAAATTAAAAGAGGCATACAGGTATTCGTCGAAGAACAGGCAATTATTATTGTGCATGGGTAAATAAGGGATTACATCTTGTTTCCAGTTGAGATTAAAGCTTAACAGATCATAAGCATGAATATTAATGGCTGACCGGCCGGCTATAAAAAGCAGGTTATTGGCTGCGCTTACCTCCGATGCACTGTAATCTCCCGTAATTGTAAATAAAAAAACTTCGTTCGTTGATTCATCCGTTTCATAAATATTTATGGCATTGGATGAAGGGGCTGTAAGGATTATTAGCCGGCTATTAGGTGTTGTATTGTTTACGATATGGATTTTTTGGTATTGGTTTTTAAAGTTATTTTCAAGATCGGCCCGTATCAACAGGTAATAATCATTAGTTGAAAGCGAATTATCATTTATAGTATAATCAATCGAAAGCGAATAACTGCCGGTATTTGGATAGAGGTAAGTTGCTGGCAGGGCTGTTGTAAATTCCATAGTGGTAAGCACAACTTTTACCGATTTAATGGGTTCAGTTGCCGTAATTGATGCATTCACTTTTATGGTATCCTGTAAATGATATTGCTCACCTGATTCGGGCGAATGGATTTCAATTAGCGGCGGCGCTACATCGGTTTCCTCCCGGCAGTTGAATAAAAATGCTGTTAGGATAATAAAAAGAATGGCTACATTTTTCTTCATAATTTTTTAGTATAACTCCAAAATTCCTATTTAACGTTTATAAAAGTACATTTTTAAACTCGATATTTACCTTTAATAGTATCTTTATAAACTCAAATTTTAAACAATGCTTTATAATTTAAACCTGGAGAAAATTTTGTTCCTGGATATTGAAACGGTCCCGATGGTAAGTGAATACAGTTTATTACCTGATAATTATAAAAAACTCTGGGATCATAAATCCAAATTTATTCATAAAAGCGAGGATGACGATCCTGAAAAATTGTTTTCACGGGCAGGTATCTATGCCGAGTTTGGGAAAATAGTATGTATTTCTGTTGGTTATTTGCACAAACAGGAATTCAGGTTAAAATCGTTTTACGGTGACGATGAATTTGTTTTGTTGAAAGAGTTTGCATTCCTGCTCGAAACATACTACAACCAAAGGGATCAAATACTCTGCGCCCATAATGGCAAGGAGTTCGACTTTCCGTATATTGCCCGCAGAATGCTGATCAATGGCCTGGGTTTGCCCG
>Ga0255368_10305_pt1 | contig 11938 bp, 9 predicted proteins | sample ANMaggSeSYBR01E6_FD_182094 | JGI IMG/M metagenome (GOLD analysis project Ga0255368, IMG submission 182094) | Sediment cell enrichment communities from methane seep in Santa Monica Basin, California, United Staets - ANME aggregate JGI... | ecosystem: Environmental > Aquatic > Marine > Cold seeps >...
GTCCAAGGCCTCATCATTATCAATTGATAAAGGTTCATCGCTTCTGTTCCCACTTGTCATAACAAGGACTTCAGGGCCTTTTTTAAGCAGAATATAATGCAAGGGAGTATAGGGGAGCATTATGCCAAGATAGTTATTGTTTGGCGCAATATCCAAAGCAAGGTTGTAGTTATTTTCTTTTTTTTCAAGAAGCACTATGGGCCGATTAAACGATTCTAATAATTTTTTCTCAGTTTCATTTACATGGACAAACTTTTTAATTGCATCAACAGATTGAGCCTGAAATAATTGCACATGATATGCACCCGGGATATATGAGTACTGATTATGCAAAAGATTATGTTTCAGCGCAAAAAGGCATTAAAATTCATGCTGTACAACATCACCATGCCCATGCGGTCTCATGTATGGCAGAAAATCAAATTGACCATGAAGTAATCGCTCTCACCCTTGATGGTACAGGTTTTGGCACTGATGGAAAAATATGGGGCGGTGAAATTCTTACATGCGACTATACCTCATTTACGAGACAGGCTCATCTTGAATATATTCCCATGCCCGGAAGTGAGACTGCGGTGCTTGAGCCATGGCGTATGGCTGTGGCATATCTTGATAAAGCTTTTGGGAACAAGATGCTTGGTTTAGATATTGCGCTGACCCGGGATCATAAAAAAGACAAACTTGAATTTCTTCAACAAATGATGCAAAAGGGATTGAATTCTCCGTTAACCTCAAGTGCTGGACGACTCTTTGATGGTGTGGCTTCAATTCTTGGAATAAGGTACAAAATTACATTCGAAAGCCAGGCTGCCATGGAGCTTGAAGCAGTTTCAAAAAAGGATCTTGATTGTAAAGCCTATTCTTTTTCGTTTGAAGAAAGCAATAATAAAAAAATCTTTGAGATAAAGCTTGGCCTTTTAATAAAAGAGGTTGTTCAGGATATCACCTCAGGTGAGAAGCTGTCTGATATAAGCACAAGATTTCACAGAACTTTTGTTGATATGTTTGTCAAAGGAGTGTTAAAGGTAAGACAAAACACGGGTCTAAATGATGTTGTTCTATCAGGCGGGGTTTTTAATAATAACCTTGTTTTTGACAACATACTAAAAGACCTTGAAAACAATGATTTAAAAGTTTATACACATACTTTAGTTCCGGCAGGTGACGGGGGAATTTCACTTGGGCAGGCAATTATTGCAGGAGCAAAGGAAGAAAAGCTAAATAAAGGATAAAACCATGGCCTTAAAATATGTTGCCGAATACAGAGATGGTGATCTTGCAAAAAAACTTATCCAGAGCATTCATGACCTGAAGATAGGTAAGATACGACTCATGGAAGTGTGTGGCACCCATACCATGTCAATTTTCAGATATGGAATAAAAGGTGTGCTCCCGAAAAACATCACGCTTTTATCAGGACCAGGCTGCCCTGTATGTGTCACTGCACAAAAAGATATTGATACATATATAGAATTTGCAAAATCAGACAAATTTATTGTCACAACCTTTGGTGATCTTTTAAAGGTCCCTGGGAGTTCATCTTCCCTTCAAAAAGAAAAAGCTGACGGTGCGGATGTCAGGATAGTATATTCAGCTTTTGATGCCCTGGCAATTGCAACAGATAACCCTGAGAAACAAGTTCTTTTCTGCGCAATCGGTTTTGAGACAACAATCCCTACAATTGCTGCGACCTTATTGGTAGCAGAAAAGCAGAATATTCCCAATTTTTCAATTCATTCTTCACACAAACTAACACCTCCTGCACTTGCAGCACTTATGCAGACCAAAGGAGTTGAAATTGACGGGTTTTTACTACCGGGCCATGTCTCTGTAATAACAGGTACTGATGCATACAGAAGTGTGCATGAAGAGTACAATATTCCTTCTGTTATTGCAGGATTTGAACCTCTGGATATTCTTAAAGGAATATTAATGCTTGCAACGCAGAGCAAAATGAAAAGACCGGCTTTGGAAAATGCCTATCCGAGAGCAGTTTCAGATCAAGGCAATGTCAAGGCAAAAGAGATAATGAATCAGGTTTTTGAAATTGGTAATGCAACATGGCGAGGTATTGGAGAAATTCCTGATTCTGGTATGGTATTAAATAAAAAGTTTGAAAAATTTAATGCCTGCTCAAGATTCGACATTGACATACAAGATACCAAAGAGCCAAAGGGCTGTGCCTGTGGTGAAATATTAATGGGACTTAAGACACCCGAAGACTGTAAACTTTATGCAAAAGCATGTACTCCCATGAATCCTGTTGGACCTTGTATGGTATCCAGTGAAGGCTCATGCGCAGCATATTACAAATATAACAGATAAGAAAATATATAATAAGGACTTTTAAGAATATGGCAGAGAACAAGGTTTTACTGGATCACGGCAGCGGCGGGAAAATTTCACATTCAATGATGTCAGATATAATTCTTCCTTTATTTAACAATCCTGTACTTGCAATGCTTGATGATGGAGCTGTTCTGGACATAAGTGACATCAGCAGTAAAAAAATAGCTTTTTCAACTGATACCTATGTTGTTGACCCAATTTTTTTCCCGGGAGGGAATATCGGAGACCTCGCTGTCAACGGCACTGTAAACGATGTTGCCATGTGTGGAGCTAATCCCTTGTTTTTAAGTGTCGGGCTGATAATCGAAGAAGGTATGCTTATTTCTGATCTTAAAAAAATACTTAAAACCATGGCAGATGCTGCCAAAAAAGCAGGCGTCAATATTGTTACAGGTGACACAAAAGTAGTCCCAAAAGGCAAAGCAGATAAAATATTTATTAATACCTCGGGAATTGGGATTCTTCCTGATAATGTAAATGTTACAGGAGCCAATGCACAGCCGGGAGACAAAATAATTATCAGCGGTACGATTGCCGATCACGGGATTACTATTTTAAGTTCCAGAGAAGATTTGAAAATGACTTCTGACATCAAGACTGATTCTGCACCTCTTAATTATATGGTTAAAGCTATTATGGATTCAGGCAATGAAATACATGTATTAAGAGATCCGACAAGAGGTGGACTTGGTACAACGTTAAATGAAATTGCTGCTCAGTCCAATGTTGAAATAAAAATAAAAGAAAACGCAATCCCTGTAAAAAGCGCAGTCGCAGGCATGTGTGAACTTTTGGGCTTTGATCCTCTTTATATTGCCAATGAAGGCAAACTGATTGCTTTTGCTTCACCAGATCATGCAGAAAAAATTCTTGAAATAATAAAAAAAGATGAGTTTGGCAAAGATGCCTGTATTATCGGAGAGGTATTGCCTGAAAAGAGTGGGAAAGTATATATGGAGACTTTAATCGGTGGCACCAGGATAGTTGATATGCTGACAGGAGAGCAGCTCCCGAGAATTTGTTAATATGACTATATCAAAACCAAAAATTACTCAAATTTTAAGAGTTCTCAAGGCAAGATACCCTGTGGTAGAAACTCAGTTGACTCATAAAAGTCCTTTTCAGCTTTTAACTGCCACTATTTTATCAGCCCAGTGTACAGATAATCAGGTCAATAAGGTAACAAAAAATCTTTTTACAAAATATCCTGAACCAGAGGACCTTGCTGCAGCCCCGTTAAAAGATATTAAACCGATTATTTTTTCTACAGGTTTTTATAATAATAAAGCCAAAAATATCAAAGCCTGTGCCAGCGCACTCCTTAAAGAGTTTGATGGAGTGGTACCATCTGACATTGAAAAGCTTATAAAGCTGCCCGGTGTGGGCAGGAAGACAGCAAATGTTGTTTTATCAACCATTTTTAATATTCCTGCCATTGTTGTGGATACTCATGTCTTACGAATATCAAACAGGTTGGGGCTTACTTTACAAAAAGATCCGGTTAAAGTTGAATTTGATCTTATGACGAAACTTCCAAAAGCGTTGTGGAGCGATTTTTCATTGTGGATGATTTATTTTGGCAGAGAGATATGTGATGCTAAAAAACCAAACTGTCCTGAGTGTCCTCTTGCCAATGTCTGTGATTCTTATATAGGAGCTCAATGAGAATAATCATAAAGAGTATGCTCGTGATTGGGTTTATTGTGGGCATAACTGTTTCCTACTTCTATGCATTTGATAATTTTCACGTAGTAGTTAAGGAAAAAGTTTATAGAAGTGCTCAGTTGTCAGAAAAAAGATTAAAAAAGATTATATCGAGTAAAAGACTGAAAACCATTATTAATCTCCGAGGCAAAAGCGAGGGGAAAGAATGGTATACAAAGGAAAAAAAAATTGCCCAGGATCACAGTGTTCAGTACTATAGCTTTAGATTCGTGGCTCACAGTCTTCCAAGTTGTACTCAACTTGATGCTCTTATTGAAGCGTTGGAAACTGCACCCAGACCGCTTTTGCTTCATTGTAGAGGAGGGGCTGACAGAACAGGAATGGCCAGTGCAATAGCGCTTGCCATAGAAAACAATTCTCCTCTTTCAGAGTTAAAGCGACAATTTTCCTTGCTCTATGGAGTCAGACCTTTTACGGGTTCAACAGGGCATCTTTTATTTTCACAGTATGAAAATTGGCTGGACCAAAGCGGCAGTTCCCATAATCGGGAGACACTTCTTTCCTGGATTAAGGATTTCTATGTTGACTCTAAAGGGAACGCAGAGTTCGTAATTGATACAGCAGCAGGCATTGTGTTCAGAGCAGAAAGTGAAGGGGGAAAAAGAATAGTAAAAATACGACATTTGCCTGAAGCCATCTATATTCATGGGTGGGCCTTTGATCGCCGCAGAAATATGCATATAACAGATTTGTCTGTGGTTATGCCTGACCAGATGTTAAAAAAAGCTGATTTGAGAATCATTAGACCGGATGTAGCAAAGATTTTTAACTTAAATAAAGAGAACTTTCCTGATTCTAAAGTCGGGTGGGTTGCTGTCTTCGATGGCAGCACTTTATCAGCCGGATGCCATGATATTCTTCTTAACATCCGCATACATGGAGAAGAGCCAAGACTGGTTACAACAGATTGCAGACTATGCCTAGGAGATTATTAAGATTAATAATAAAACAGACTTCATAAATGCAGTGGTTGCAAACAGGGATGGAGAGATATTTGATCTTCCTGCTTTCGGCAGTGTGGGCATGGCAGGGGAGACTTTTTTTCCATTAACAGAGTCAGATACCATTGACATGCCATTTGGCAGCGAACTCATGATGATGCCCCGGAAAAAACCAATTGTTTACAGCTTTGAAACTAAAGAGTTTGAAGTGCTTGAATTTAACCCCTATGAACCTGATCAGGAGGTTTTCCCGGTTGCAGTTTTTAATTCTCCCGGGTATGTGAACAAATATTTTCCTGCCTATGAAAGCGAGAAAGATGCGGGTCTTCTCCCTCTTTTTTCTTATGGTGCAACAGGCTTTGGTAAAGATGGCTTCCGATCTGCGGCAATTTTGATAGATAATGAACCGCGCCAGGATTTAAGATTAATGCCCAGGAAAAAAATTCTCGCAGGGATTAAAGCAATGCAAAAGCAATATCCTGACAACAGGCTTATGAGACATCTTGAAAATTGTGCTACAATATACAGCTGTCCTGCCGGGAAAAATTTTTTTTTAAAAAGATATGAAGCACCTTTGCCAACTGCAAGAACATGTAATGCGCGATGCCTTGGGTGTATTTCTCTTCAGGAAGAAAATCTTATCACATCTCCACAAAACAGAATCAAGTTTACACCCACTGCTCAGGAAATATTCGAGGTTGCAACAGAGCATTTTAACAGTGTAGAAAAAGCGGTTGTAAGTTTTGGTCAGGGCTGTGAGGGAGATCCTTTAACTGCCTTTAAAGTTATTGAGCCGGCCATTAAAAAGATTAGAAAAAAAACATCTTCGGGCACAATAAATTTAAATTCAAATGCAAGCATGCCCGGTCTTGTTGAAAAACTTTTTAATGCAGGGCTCGATTCCATGCGGGTAAGTATAAACTCGGTCAGAAAGCCATGTTATGATGCATATTTTAGACCCAATGGCTATAAGTTCAAACATGTATTAAAAAGTATTGAACAAGCATTAAACAAAAATAAATTTGTAGCATTAAACTACCTTAACTGCCCGGGATTCACAGATTCTAGGCTTGAATTTGAAGCATTGGTTAAATTTCTTCAAACATACCCTGTAAGCATGATTCAATGGAGAAATATGAATTATGACCCTCAAGGATACTGCAAAGTAATGTTTAAAGCCGGAGGGAGATCCTCTGAACTTGGGGTTGAATTTGTAATTAATGAGCTTAAAAAGCTTTTTCCAGACCTTATCCATGGATATTTTAATCCGCCAAAGGAAAAATATGCCAGATAAAATTATTGTGGTAGACCAGACAATCCGGGAAGGTATGCAGCACAAAGGCATTGTATTCTCATACTTGCAAAGGCAGAAAATTTTTGAATTTCAAGAGAAATTGAATATAGATGTATGCCAGGCAGGCTATGCTCCGGCCCATGAAACAGAAGCTCAATATATAAGAAAACTAAACCAATTTTGTAAAGCCTCTAAATATAAAACAGCTGTTGCAGGCATGGGAAGAGCTCTTCTTAAAGACGCAGAACTCCTTGTAAACACAGGCATTAATAACTTCCATCTTCATTTTCATATAAAAGAAAATGCACAAAAACAAGAAATATCTTCAACCATATCAAAAAGTATTAATTACATAAGAGCCAATGTTAAAAACAGCATGATATCAGTTGCCATGCTGGATATCGGGAGAACCCCGGATCTGCTTATAAGGGAAATGATAGAGTTTCTCATTTATCTTCGTGTTGATATTATTTCCCTGCCTGATACTTCAGGTATTTTAGCTCCAAATTTAGTGTTTGAGAAAATTAAAAAAGCTGTTGAAATCATAAAAGAATCAGGCACAAAGAAAAGTATTCCCAAAATCAGTGTTCATTGTCACAATGACATGGGTATGGCAAATGCAAATACTGTTATGGGAATTTGTGCAGGTGCTTTAGTTTTAGAAACTTCTGTGCTTGGAATCGGTGAGAGAAATGGTATTGCCGATCTGTTTGTAACAGCTCAAACGCTTAAGAATCAAGGATTTTCCATAAATGTCAAAACCAACGACATTGAAACATTCAAAGAATATTACAATTATATAAACTCGATTTACATAACCCAGACAGAGCAATCACTTCTCGGTTATAACACTCCTGTGTTTGGCAATGCTGTAAAATCACATGTTGCCGGGACTCACATTATATCATCGGGAGACACACCATTTGGGATATATTCAGAGGAAGAGTATTTTATTAATCTTTTATGTGGTGCCCATCTTGTGGGAAAGTATTTAAAAAAGCAGGATATCCCTTTTAATCAAAATAAGTTAAAAATTATTACCAAAATGATAAAATCTAAAAGTGCACAACTTGAGAGAAGGCTTTACAAAAAAGAGATTATTGATATTGTAAAAATCGTTCAATAACCTCTTTTTTGTAAAGCCTTGATCAAATTACCGATCACTGGTATATTTAGTAATATCTAACAATAGATTTATGGTTTCATGAATAAATATTAAAGAATAGTTGGGTTCAAAGAATATGAGAGAGAAAGTGGTAAAAGAAGTTGAGTTGGATAATAACCAAACTTTAATAATATCAGATGCCTCGCGGAAGATTGCTGATGATGCATATCTTGTAAGGATGAATGCAAGGATAAATATTCCGGTTGAAAAAAATCTTTTTTCAGGCAATGAGCTTAAAGAACTGTTTTTTGAAGATATTGTAGATAAAGTCGGTCTGGTTGCTGTTTATGAGTTCGCAGTAGAGCGAAATTTTATTATGGCAAAAGACAAGGACAAACTTTTTGAAAAACTTGAACAAAATTTTTTTGAAACTCTTGGTAAATATATATCAAAACCTAATTTTCCTAAGAAGTTAATACTAAAGCAATATAAAGACAGGGTCGATAATAAAACAAATAAGATAAAAGTTGTTTAGATGAAGAAATATTTGCATATATTATTATTGTTTGTTCTCTTTTTGCCTGCAGGCGCATCGGCAGAGATGTTGTATACGTATATTGACAGCAATGGAGTCCTGAATTTCACTAATGTTATCACCAGAACTGATTCTGAAATGAATTTTTTTGTAGATGGAAGCCCCGACCTGTTTGATATTCGTAAGACATGAGTATCCACAACAATGGCAGGAATATTAAAAATGGTTGATAAAACAACATTTGCTGTCTTCCTGCCCACACCGGGCAGCTTTATAAGCTTTTCAATGTCAGATGGTACCACTCCATCAAACTCTTTAAGGAGTGCGCTGGCACAGGCTTTGATATTTTTGGCTTTATTATTATAAAAACCTGTAGAAAAAATAATCGGTTTAATATCTTTTAACGGGGCTGCAGCAAGGTCCTCTGGTTCAGGATATTTTGTAAAAAGATTTTTTGTTACCTTATTGACCTGATTATCTGTACACTGGGCTGATAAAATAGTGGCAGTTAAAAGCTGAAAAGGACTTTTATGAGTCAACTGAGTTTCTACCACAGGGTATCTTGCCTTGAGAACTCTTAAAATTTGAGTAATTTTTGGTTTTGATATAGTCATATTAACAAATTCTCGGGAGCTGCTCTCCTGTCAGCATATCAACTATCCTGGTGCCACCGATTAAAGTCTCCATATATACTTTCCCACTCTTTTCAGGCAATACCTCTCCGATAATACAGGCATCTTTGCCAAACTCATCTTTTTTTATTATTTCAAGAATTTTTTCTGCATGATCTGGTGAAGCAAAAGCAATCAGTTTGCCTTCATTGGCAATATAAAGAGGATCAAAGCCCAAAAGTTCACACATGCCTGCGACTGCGCTTTTTACAGGGATTGCGTTTTCTTTTATTTTTATTTCAACATTGGACTGAGCAGCAATTTCATTTAACGTTGTACCAAGTCCACCTCTTGTCGGATCTCTTAATACATGTATTTCATTGCCTGAATCCATAATAGCTTTAACCATATAATTAAGAGGTGCAGAATCAGTCTTGATGTCAGAAGTCATTTTCAAATCTTCTCTGGAACTTAAAATAGTAATCCCGTGATCGGCAATCGTACCGCTGATAATTATTTTGTCTCCCGGCTGTGCATTGGCTCCTGTAACATTTACATTATCAGGAAGAATCCCAATTCCCGAGGTATTAATAAATATTTTATCTGCTTTGCCTTTTGGGACTACTTTTGTGTCACCTGTAACAATATTGACGCCTGCTTTTTTGGCAGCATCTGCCATGGTTTTAAGTATTTTTTTAAGATCAGAAATAAGCATACCTTCTTCGATTATCAGCCCGACACTTAAAAACAAGGGATTAGCTCCACACATGGCAACATCGTTTACAGTGCCGTTGACAGCGAGGTCTCCGATATTCCCTCCCGGGAAAAAAATTGGGTCAACAACATAGGTATCAGTTGAAAAAGCTATTTTTTTACTGCTGATGTCACTTATGTCCAGAACAGCTCCATCATCAAGCATTGCAAGTACAGGATTGTTAAATAAAGGAAGAATTATATCTGACATCATTGAATGTGAAATTTTCCCGCCGCTGCCGTGATCCAGTAAAACCTTGTTCTCTGCCATATTCTTAAAAGTCCTTATTATATATTTTCTTATCTGTTATATTTGTAATATGCTGCGCATGAGCCTTCACTGGATACCATACAAGGTCCAACAGGATTCATGGGAGTACATGCTTTTGCATAAAGTTTACAGTCTTCGGGTGTCTTAAGTCCCATTAATATTTCACCACAGGCACAGCCCTTTGGCTCTTTGGTATCTTGTATGTCAATGTCGAATCTTGAGCAGGCATTAAATTTTTCAAACTTTTTATTTAATACCATACCAGAATCAGGAATTTCTCCAATACCTCGCCATGTTGCATTACCAATTTCAAAAACCTGATTCATTATCTCTTTTGCCTTGACATTGCCTTGATCTGAAACTGCTCTCGGATAGGCATTTTCCAAAGCCGGTCTTTTCATTTTGCTCTGCGTTGCAAGCATTAATATTCCTTTAAGAATATCCAGAGGTTCAAATCCTGCAATAACAGAAGGAATATTGTACTCTTCATGCACACTTCTGTATGCATCAGTACCTGTTATTACAGAGACATGGCCCGGTAGTAAAAACCCGTCAATTTCAACTCCTTTGGTCTGCATAAGTGCTGCAAGTGCAGGAGGTGTTAGTTTGTGTGAAGAATGAATTGAAAAATTGGGAATATTCTGCTTTTCTGCTACCAATAAGGTCGCAGCAATTGTAGGGATTGTTGTCTCAAAACCGATTGCGCAGAAAAGAACTTGTTTCTCAGGGTTATCTGTTGCAATTGCCAGGGCATCAAAAGCTGAATATACTATCCTGACATCCGCACCGTCAGCTTTTTCTTTTTGAAGGGAAGATGAACTCCCAGGGACCTTTAAAAGATCACCAAAGGTTGTGACAATAAATTTGTCTGATTTTGCAAATTCTATATATGTATCAATATCTTTTTGTGCAGTGACACATACAGGGCAGCCTGGTCCTGATAAAAGCGTGATGTTTTTCGGGAGCACACCTTTTATTCCATATCTGAAAATTGACATGGTATGGGTGCCACACACTTCCATGAGTCGTATCTTACCTATCTTCAGGTCATGAATGCTCTGGATAAGTTTTTTTGCAAGATCACCATCTCTGTATTCGGCAACATATTTTAAGGCCATGGTTTTATCCTTTATTTAGCTTTTCTTCCTTTGCTCCTGCAATAATTGCCTGCCCAAGTGAAATTCCCCCGTCACCTGCCGGAACTAAAGTATGTGTATAAACTTTTAAATCATTGTTTTCAAGGTCTTTTAGTATGTTGTCAAAAACAAGGTTATTATTAAAAACCCCGCCTGATAGAACAACATCATTTAGACCCGTGTTTTGTCTTACCTTTAACACTCCTTTGACAAACATATCAACAAAAGTTCTGTGAAATCTTGTGCTTATATCAGACAGCTTCTCACCTGAGGTGATATCCTGAACAACCTCTTTTATTAAAAGGCCAAGCTTTATCTCAAAGATTTTTTTATTATTGCTTTCTTCAAACGAAAAAGAATAGGCTTTACAATCAAGATCCTTTTTTGAAACTGCTTCAAGCTCCATGGCAGCCTGGCTTTCGAATGTAATTTTGTACCTTATTCCAAGAATTGAAGCCACACCATCAAAGAGTCGTCCAGCACTTGAGGTTAACGGAGAATTCAATCCCTTTTGCATCATTTGTTGAAGAAATTCAAGTTTGTCTTTTTTATGATCCCGGGTCAGCGCAATATCTAAACCAAGCATCTTGTTCCCAAAAGCTTTATCAAGATATGCCACAGCCATACGCCATGGCTCAAGCACCGCAGTCTCACTTCCGGGCATGGGAATATATTCAAGATGAGCCTGTCTCGTAAATGAGGTATAGTCGCATGTAAGAATTTCACCGCCCCATATTTTTCCATCAGTGCCAAAACCTGTACCATCAAGGGTGAGAGCGATTACTTCATGGTCAATTTGATTTTCTGCCATACATGAGACCGCATGGGCATGGTGATGTTGTACAGCATGAATTTTAATGCCTTTTTGCGCTGAAACATAATCTTTTGCATAATCAGTACTCATATATCCCGGGTGCATATCATGTGCAATTATTTCAGGCTCAATCTGTTGATGCAATTAAAAAGTTTGTCCATGTAAATGAAACTGAGAAAAAATTATTAGAATCGTTTAATCGGCCCATAGTGCTTCTTGAAAAAAAAGAAAATAACTACAACCTTGCTTTGGATATTGCGCCAAACAATAACTATCTTGGCATAATGCTCCCCTATACTCCCTTGCATTATATTCTGCTTAAAAAAGGCCCTGAAGTCCTTGTTATGACAAGTGGGAACAGAAGCGATGAACCTTTATCAATTGATAATGATGAGGCCTTGGAC
>Ga0255368_10295_pt1 | contig 11907 bp, 8 predicted proteins | sample ANMaggSeSYBR01E6_FD_182094 | JGI IMG/M metagenome (GOLD analysis project Ga0255368, IMG submission 182094) | Sediment cell enrichment communities from methane seep in Santa Monica Basin, California, United Staets - ANME aggregate JGI... | ecosystem: Environmental > Aquatic > Marine > Cold seeps >...
TCCTGTGAGCATAGTCGCAAAAGCCGGGCCCAGAATAGTTACCACAGGAATCAGGCTGTTCTTAAGGGCATGGAGGCCAATCACTACCCGCTCACGGAGTCCTTTAGCACGGGCAGTGCGGATGTAGTCTTCAGCAATTACTTGCAGCAGGCTGGCCCGGGTCAAGCGGGTAAATCCTGCTGCCATAGCGGTGCCCAGGGCAAAAACCGGCATAACCGCGTGGCTGAAATAATCTGCGTTCAACTGCTCCAAGCGGGGTAAAAAGCCCAGCAAGTAGGGCGGTTTAGCTCCCCAGGTGGCGACAGGGAACCAGCCTAACTTCAAGGCAAAAATCCAGATAAGAATAGGAGCTAAAACCATGTTGGGTACAGATAAGAAAAATACTGCTCCAAAGGTACTAATATAATCAATCCAGGTATTCTGATTTAATGCAGCAATAATTCCAGTTGGGATGCCGATAATGATTCCTAAAAGCAGGGACATAAATCCCAGCTGGGCGGAAACCGGCAGCGTGACAGCAATAATGTCACTTACTTGTTGCCCCCTAAAGTGCAAGGAAGGACCAAAATCACCGCGAATTACTCCTCTAGATCCACCTTCCCAACCAAAAATATCATCCCCGATAACATAGGAGGTAAACTGCTTCCACATCGGCCAATCAAGGTGATATTTAGCTTCCAGATTGGCTACAATCTGGGGAGGCAGGCTGCGGTCACCGGCGAAGTCAAACGGTCCGCCTGGAATCGCTCTCATTAAAACAAAGGTGAATAGGGTAACGCCCAGGAGGACGGGAATAAATTGAAGTATCCTGCGGATGATGTATCGATACATAGGTCGATTTCCTTGTTGAAAATTTGGAGACTGGAGGGCAAACCTCCAGTCTCCAAAGGTTGTTACAAAGTACCTGGATTATTGTCCTTGAGCTGCCAGTTTGGCGTCAAAATCAATTGTCCAGTTGAAGAAGTCATTCGCGCCCAGAGGCGGATAGTTACGGGTCAACCATGGTTTGGTGACTGCAACAGTTGTGTAGTGGTAGATGGGTGCATAAGCAGCCTCAACTTCCGTTAACATTGTTTCCGCTTCTAGATAGAGCGCTTCACGCTCTGCCGGATCTTGAGCTTGTGCTGCAGCTACTGTCAAAGCATCAAACGCACCGGATTCGCGGCGAAGTCTGTTGGCACCAGAATCGGCGTTAAAGACTTCGTGGATCCAGTTGTTCTCATCCGGGTAATCCGCACACCAACCAAGCCGCCAGATATGAGGCATGTCGGCCAGTGGGGAGGAATTCTGGATGGATGACAGGTAAACTGCCCATTCTTGGTTCTCTACGCGAACTTCCGCGCCAAGGGTGTCTGCCCACATCTGCTGGATAGCAGCAGCAATTCGGGCATGGCCCTCACTGGTGTTGTGCATGAGGACGACGTCCAAAGCGTTGAAGTCATCAATGGTCATGCCGTTCTCATCCAGGTAAGACTGGAGAGAAGCATTAGCGGCATCAGCATCGAAACCTAGACCAACTGTTCCAGGAACCGGAGCTCCAAAGATTCCAGGAGGCGCAAAGGTTGTCGCTACTTCTTGTCCACCCTTGAGAACGTTGTCGATCAGAAGCTGTCGATCAATCGCCTGGGAGAATGCCGCGCGGACGCGGACATCATCAAAGGGAGGTTTGTTGTTGGTGAATCCGTAGTAGTAAGTACAGGGTGTTGGTGCAGAGTAGTATTCCAGGCTCAGGACAGGATCAGCTTTTACACGATCCATTTCCGGAAGGGGAACCCCAACGGAGTCCAGTTCATGGTTCTCGTAAAGAGCAAACGAGGTGGAGGCTTCTACAATCATGACGCCTTCAACACGTTCAATCTGAACTTTGTCAGCATCAACCCAAAGCGGGTTCTTAACCAGGTTAAGTTCGCCGCCGTGGATCCAGCTTTCCATTGAATAGGGGCCGCTGGTGACGATCAGGCCAGCTTCTGTCCACTGCTCGCTCCATTCATCGATGGTCCATTCAGGCATGGCGTAAATAATCCACATACCAGCGATGGCGGGGAAGTACCCAGCGGGGTTCTCAAGGGTGAACTGCACTGTGTAGTCATCCAGAGCAACCACACCGAGATCATCTAATGTCAGCTCTTCATCGCCGCCATTGATGGCTTCAGCATTCTTGATGATGTAGGTTACGTAAGCATAGTCAGAGCCAGTTTCCGGGTTGACGGTTCGCTTGGCGCCATAAACTACGTCATTGGCGTTTACAAAACGGGGGTTTCCATCAGCATCCACTTCTTGGACGGTCTCGCCGGTGACAGGATTGTAATTAACCCAAACAATGTCATCGCGAAGGTGGAAGGTCCAGGTCTGGTTGCCATCGGCATCCTCGCCAGCTTCCCATTCAGTTGCCAGGTATGGAGATACTTCACCACTAACCGGGTGGAATTTGGTCAGACCCACAAACAAGTTTCCTGCCACATCCACTGACGTGGTGTCGGTGGCCAGGGAAGGATCTACTGTGGGGGGTTCAGTGCCCCAGTTCCAATTTAAGGTTACTGGCTGAATTTCCGCTTCGACTTCTTTCTCGACAATCACTGTCTCAATAATCGTTTCGCCTTCTTTTTCCACAATCACAGTTTCAATTACTGTTTCGGTTGTGGTTCCGCAGGCGGAGAGCAGCATTGCGCCGACGATCAAAACGGAAAACAGAGTTAATAGTCTTTTCCTCATAGCTATTCTTCTCCTTCTAATCATGATTAATAAACGTTTTCGAAATGGTGTTCGGTCTTGCTTTTTTTATGAGAGTCATCACCTCCTTGGGAATTTTATCTCCCTTGCTGCAGTAACGCTAATTTGCATAATGAGGACAGTTTATTCCATGTATTCCTGGGCCTTTTTTACAAAATGACAGGCAGCCCAGTGTCCCGGTTGTTTTTCTTCGAAGGGTGGATCCTCCTGTTTACAGAGCTCTTCTGCGATCGGGCAGCGGGTGTGGAACCGGCAGCCAGAAGGCGGGTTGGCGGGACTGGGAACATCTCCTAAAAGGATGATCCGCTTCCGCTGGCGTTCTTTTATCGGATCCGGGATGGGTACTGCGGACAAGAGAGCTATCGTATAAGGATGCATTTTGTTATTGAACAACTCGGCCCGATCAGCTAACTCAACCAATTTTCCAAGATACATCACTGCAATTCGATCCGAAATGTGACGCACCATGGATAGGTCATGGGCAATGAAAAGATAGGTAAGATTAAATTTTTCCTGCAGTTCCTCCAGCAGGTTAACCACCTGGGCTTGCACAGAGACATCCAGGGCAGAGATCGGTTCATCGCAAACAATAAACTCGGGGTTCAATGCCAGGGCTCGGGCTACTCCAATCCTCTGCCTTTGACCACCGGAAAATTCGTGCGGGTAACGCTTGATGAAAAAGGGATTTAACCCTACCAGGTGAAGTAATTCCTGAACACGTTCCCGGCGCTCTTTTGGTGTTCCAATGTTATGGACCTCGAGGGGCTCCCCGATGATGTCTCCAATCGTCATCCGCGGATTCAGGGATGCATAAGGATCCTGGAAAATGATCTGGATGTCGCGGCGCAGTTTTCGCAGAGTGCTGGCCGAGGCTATAGTCAGATCTTCGTCCTTATAATAAACATGTCCTGACGTGGGCTCATGAAGCTGCAGGATAGCCCGTCCGGTGGTTGATTTACCACAGCCGCTTTCGCCGACCAACCCGAGAGTTTCTCCTTGTTTAATATTAAAACTGAGCCCATCCACCGCTTTTACTGCGCCAACTTGACGCTGGACAACGATTCCCTGGGTAATGGGAAAGTGCTTGACTAAATTTTCTACCCGGACTAATGCGTTATTTTCCTTTGTCATCGAAGTTCACCTGTTTTCATATCCACCCAGCATGCAATGCTATGTCCGGGTTCTACTTCTGTCAGCAACGGGTTCATTTCCCGGCATTTATCTACTGCAAATTCACATCGTGGTTCAAAGGGACAGCATTTCGGCATCTCTAGCAAACCGGGAGGCATCCCTTCGATTGTGGATAATGTATCGTCATGGGTTCCATCAAGTCTGGGTAAAGACTTGAGCAATGCTGAGGTATAGGGGTGGAGTGGATTTCCATATAGTTCATCCACTTTCGCATCCTCTACAACAAAGCCGGCATACATCACAATCACCCTTTCCGCCAACCCGGCCACAACACCCAGGTCGTGGGTAATCCAGATCAAAGCCATGCCCAATTTTTCCTGGATTTCTTTTACCAACTCCACTAGCTGCGCTTGAATAGTCACATCTAAAGCGGTAGTGGGTTCATCTGCAATTAATAAGGTTGGATTGCACGCCAGGGCGATAGCTATCATAGCTCGCTGGCGCATACCACCAGAAAATTGATGCGGGTAATCTGACAAACGCTTCTCTGAATCAGGAATGCCAACTAAATCTAATAATTCTGCTGATCTCTGGGCGGCTTGTTCATCATTCATCCCCATGTGGAGTTTCAGAGGTTCTTTAATCTGAAACCCAATCGTCAAAACAGGGTTAAGTGATGTCATCGGATCCTGGAAAATCATTGTGATATTGCTGCCCCGGATGCGGCGCATCTCCGACTTAGAGATTTCCCTTAAGTTTTCCCCCTTGTAATAAATAGCCTCTGTATCAATTTCAGCTGGAGGAGATATCAGCAAGTCTAAGACTGACAACATCGAGACACTCTTTCCGCAGCCGCTTTCACCAACGATTCCCAAGGTTTCCCCGGAATGCACTTGATAAGTTATTCCATTGACTGCATGAACAACACCTTCCCGGGTGTGGAATCTGGTTTTCAAATCCCTGATATCAAGGATTACCTCTCGTTTTTCCAATGTGCTTACCTCCTACCACAAACTTTACTTGGTTAACAACCCGCTGGATCTTGTAACATTATTTGAGTTCAATTTGTAATTATAATGGTGCATCTAGGAATATGTCAAAGGATTTGTGTCACTTTGGACGAAGTATATTTTCATGCATGGACATTGTAGTATGGTCTAGGAAACTGACAAACCTTTAGATGAATTAATATTTCTTCTATAATTTAGCGTGTTAATACTAACATACTTCCCTTCAACTATCAACTCTAGTGAATTGTTTCAATATTCCAAAACAGATCATAAGTGCCATTGTTAAAACCTGTCAATTCCGATTTATAAACGATTACCTGACGCCGGAAAAAAAGCGGGAGGACGGGTAAATCCTCGCTGAAAATTTGCTGAGCAGTTTGATATGCTTCAAGAGTGCTGTCCTGGTCAGGAAGATTTCCCAAGATCAAGGAACATGCCTGATCAAAATCTGGATTACTGTAACCCGAAGCATTAGCCCCTCCCCATCCCTTTGAGTAAGCGGGATAAGGTCCGGGGATCTCAACGGATGAGAACAAGACGCATAAATTGTAGTTTCCAGTGGTCCAGGCAAACTGGGCCAAATCAAAATGGCGTCCAAAAATCGGCCCTTCAGGGCCAGGAGCGAGCAGCTCAGATGCCGGCAATAATTCAATCTCAACTTCTATACCACAACTTTTTAGATCATCCCGGATTAATTGAGTAGAACTAGGCACTTCATCAATTCCCGCCGTTAAAAGAGTCAATTGGAATAGTGTGCCATCCTTAATATCTGTTACCCCCTGGGCAATGCGGGGAGTATTTAGATCCTGGTCATGATCTACCCAACCGATTTCCTCCAGCAAATCTACCGCTGCAGATGGTTGGTAAGGATTACCAGTAACTTGTGATGTTATTCGCGGATCACCCGGCATAAAAAAGCCCTCAACTACAGGACCGGCGTCACCACGTGCCCAGGAGATCCCTTCTCTATTTATGCACTGGGCGATTGCCTGCCGGGTTCTTGAATCCTGAAGCAAAACCCGTTTCGGATCCAAAGAGTTGATTCCAAAACTGACCTGTTCCCAGGCTCCCCCTTCAATAAAATCGATATTGAGCTCTCCCGCCTGCTCCCGGACCAATAATTCTGGCAGGAAATCAAAGAGACCAGGTTCATTAGCAATAATTTCACATTCTCCGGAAAAATAAGCCGCCAACGCTTCCTCACCGCTTTCCACAAACCGGAAAACCAGGGCATCGTAGATTGGCAACCCAGCAGAATTTAAATGAAAATTTTCATTTTTCAACAGGGTCAGGTGATCGCCTAGTACCCAATCTGTGATCCGGTATGGTCCCCAACTTAGCGGCTGTCGAGTCGTTCCCTCTGAGGTTAACATTTCATCCATGGTCAGATTCGCCAGGAGATGCTGCGGAAGAGGAGGGAAGAAATATTCCGGATAGGAATAAATCCCCAGGAACCCCGGCACACCTTTCCATAATATTGTCCTTGGGTCCACAGCTTCGTAACTGGCAGTATAGCGGATACTTCGGGGGCCCCGGGATCCAAATAATTCCTGTGCTGTCCAAAATGAAAACTCGGAATCAACTGCAGTCAGCTGATTCCCATCAGCCCAGTTTATCCCAGATTTTATCGGGAACTCGATCTCTACCTGGTCGAGAATAACCGGAGATTGATTCTGGTAGGTTTCCAAACAATCTGACGTTGAACAATCAGCTGGCCGGTATTCAACACCGCTCGCTAATATGGTTATGTTTCCCTTTGAATCAACGATCTTTTCCCCCGGATAAACTTCCAGTGGGACTACAACAACCAACCCATTTGACTGGGAGGGGATTTCCTCCAGCAAGGATGAAGAATATTGAAAATCTACCTCATCTACGGGGCTATCATAGATTGCCTGGCGAATAATGACCGCGGAATATGATTGATCCCCATAGAGGAAGAGCGAATCCGGTTCATCACCAAGGCAAATAGAAAGCGTTCTTTCCGGAACAGGTGACGGTATTAGCTCAGGGGGGTCATCTTCTCCGCTGGATTGGGGAATCTCAAGAACCTGGATTCCTTCCTCCTTACAGGCAGGAAGCAGGATAAAAGATATTAAAATGAAAACCAGGAAATATCTGCTCTTTAAAACCATGGGATTTTATCTTCTTCAACTTCTCTCATTCGTAAATAAGACCGGTAGCGATCCACATGGATTTGCTTACTCTTAAGCGCTTCTATTACAGCACAGCCTGGTTCATGAGTATGGGAACAATCGCTGAAACGGCAATTATGCACCAGATTGTTAATTTCCCGAAAATAGCCATCCACTTCCTCTGGTGTAATATCCCATAAGTCCAGAGCTTTCAAACCCGGTGTGTCAGCTACATACCCTCCGCCGCTCAATTTAACCAATTTTCTAGAGACTGTAGTATGCTTACCTTTTTTCGTTCCTTCGCTGACTTCCTTCACTTCCAAACCCAATCCAGGTTGGATTTTGTTCAATATACTGGTTTTTCCAGCTCCGGAAGGTCCTGCGAACAAGCTGGTTTTGCCTATCAATTGTTTCTTAAGCGCTTTGATCCCGCGCCCAGTAATTACTGAGGTGTAAAAAACCAGATAATCAATCTTTTGATACCGGCTGAATAAATCCCGGGCCTTTTTCATACCGGTTAAATCAATTTTATTTGCAACAATAATTGCAGACACCTCTTCTCTTTCAGCGATGACCAGGAATCTATCTAACATCCGCAATTTTGGTTCTGGTTGAGTAACTGAAAACACAAAGACTGCCTGATCCGGGTTGGCAATGATCACCTGTTGGTATTCCCCTCTCGCTGTGGGTGCCATCCGGTAGATCATACTCTGACGGGATTCAACTTCTTCTATCATCCCTTCCCGTTCATCCTGCCTGGACACTTGAACCCAATCTCCAATTGCGACAATATCCCCTATTTTGCGCCCTTGTTTTAATCGCCCTCTTAGTTGGCAGGTCAACTCAACTTCCCCGATTTCAACTGTGTAAAAACCGGATTGAGCCTGGATTACCCTTCCTCGCAGGAGTTCACTCACGAATTAACCATCCTCAACAAACTATTCTTCACCATTTTCCGGATCCGGTACATACCAGACACCGATTTCAGCTTCCCAGGGATAATAACGCAGGACCTGATTAAAGTAGAGTTCAACAACCCGTCGGAAAATGGGGGCAGCAACATCTGATCCCTCTCCGGCGTTCTCGGCAATAACCACCACTGCGATATCGGGTTTATTTTCATTCTGATTATTGGTGTAACCAGCGAACCAGGCATGTGACTCACCTGATCCGGACTCAGCGGTTCCCGTTTTTCCAGCTACAGGGATTGCCAATCCGCGGATCCGGTGATTTGCTGTACCACGAGGATTATCAACCACTTGAATCATGGCATTTTTAATAATGTTCAAATTACTGCTGCTTACTGGCAGATCGCTCGTTACCTGGGGTTCAAAGGAAAAAATCTCTTCTCCTCCCGAGGTTCTGATGCTCTCCACAAATTGAGGTCTATAGATAGTGCCTCCGTTACCAATGGCAGCGATAAATTGAGCAACCTGGAGGGGAGTTACCAGAGTATCTCCCTGGCCTATTGCTAAATTTGTGGCGTCTAATTCAGATTGCGGAACAGGAATATTCCCAGCTTCCTCTTCAATCGTTTCGATCCCTGTCAGTGATCCCAGACCAAAACCTTTTGCCATTTCAGACACCGCATCCGTTAGCCCTTTCCGGTATAAATCCAATCCGATATGCCAGAAATAAGGGTTGCAGGAGCGCATTAATCCCTCAGTGAGAGTTAAAACCCCACTGGGAGGCGTTTTATTATCTTCAAGAAAGTGCTCGTATGTCCAATCGGTCAAGGTTACTCCACCCAGCTCCTCAAAATAATAGCCGCAATCGTATATATCGCCCGCCTGGTATTCACCGCTTTCCAGGCCGGCTGCCATGGTGATAATCTTAAACACGGATCCAAGGGGATATAAACCCTGGGTAGCCCGGTTCAGGAAGGGTGTTTTCTGATCCGCTTTGTAGTATTCCTGCAGCAGCAAATTGGAATTGAAATAGTTGGAATTAAAGGCATTAGGGTCAAAGTGCGGATTAGACACCATAGCTAAAACGCGTCCAGTATCCAATTCCATCACCACGATTGCGCCGTTATAACCATAGAAGGCTTTTTGCACTTTCAGCTGGAATTCTTTATCGATTGTAGTGTAGATTTCTGATGCTGGACCGGCCTCTGATCGTGCCAGTTGAGATAGAATCTCACCTTCTGCATCCACCATGTAGAGAATCCCGCCCCTATCCCCACTCAAATAGGGCTCCCCCCATCTTTCCAAACCCTGTCCGCCAACTTTCTCATCCCTGGAATAACCAAGGATCCTGTAGTCATCTTCTTCAGCTTCCTGGATCCAGCGTACATATCCTGTAGACTGGGGCGCCACTCCACCGCTAAAATAATAGCGTCCCTCAAAAGTCCTGAGTAAAAGACCGGTAGTTGTATAAGACTGAAGGATTCCCAACCGCCCTTCAATTGTATCCATCGATATTGCACCCAGCGGGATGTACCAATCTACATCAGGGGGAAAGTCTTCATACATGGCAGCAATGACTTGCCACGGTATATCAAGATCCCGGTCCAATTCGTTCAGTAAGTTTTCTTCTTGCTTGGGTTTAATTTGTGAAGGTGTGATGCCCAGAGAAACAGCTTCCGCGTAGGCCACTATCACACTGCCGTTCCGGTCATAAATATTTCCCCGGGAGGGAACAATTCTAGTAAGCTGCAGTTGATTCTCACCTGCTAGTTCCGGGAAGATAAGAGCTTTTGACCACTCAATTTTCCATTCACCATCTGTCAGGGTGAGCATAAGAATAATTTCCCGGGAGAGCCCTTCGATCAACCGGCTGTTGTATTCAACCGATACCGCAACCTGCGCTTGGGCGGGATCAATAAAGGAAGATAAAATCCGATAATCCAGGCTTTCCAAAGCAAGTTCCACAGCAAAGTCATGGTACAGCTGCGAAAATTCTTCTTCGCTGATCACAGCTTGGCTTGCAGTATCTAACAACTCATACATAGCCTGAAAATCACTGTCCTTCCAACTATTCAGGTAATCCACAGCGGACGCTTCTACATCGGGGGTTTGGGTTGTTTGCACCACAGGTGTTGCCAATCCCGGGGTGGGTGTAATTTCTTCTGTTTGGGTAGCTTCGGGATCTGATTTATTACATCCCACGAGCAGCGTTATGAGAAATAAAAGTATTAATCTTTTTTTCATATCAAATCACTCTTTATCTATTGTTCATTCTCTCCTTCACAAATTAAACCCAAGCAAGAAGAAAACTTACTGAACGAATTGGACCGGGATCTTGATATACCGTGGCAGCGGGCGGCTACTCTCGAATCAAGTTCCAGATTTTCCTTTTTCAACAACAACGAAAGGTGACAGAGCGGCAAACCCATCACATTGGCAAAACATCCTTCAAAATCCGGCGCTGGATTAAACGAGTCGTTCTGGATAGCATAAGCACCTGCTTTATCAAAAGGATCACCGCTATTTACGTATTCCTGGACTTCTGTTTCAGTATAATTTCTCATTCTCACTTCTGTAAGAACCATATTGGATCGGATTTTTCCTGTTTTAAGTTGATATACAGCTATTCCAGATAAAACCTGGTGTGTTCTGTTTTTCAGCCGGCCCAAGATATTTTTTGCATCTGCCGCGTCGATCGGTTTCCCGAGCACCTTTTCCTTATCAACAACAATTGTATCAGCGGCAATTACAACCACATCTTGAAGGGTACTCTCAGCTAATCTTTTTCCGGCAGCAAACGCTTTTTCTGATGCTAATCTGAGCACAAAATCGGCTGGATCTTCCCCTGGTTGAATAGTCTCATCAATATCTGTTTCCATGACGATAAAATGATTCAGGTTGCGGAGCAGCATCTGCCGCCTGGGTGATTTTGATGCCAGAATAAACTCAGTCATGGATAATAAATATCAGATTTCTCACTAAAATTGGCTTCGTTTTCAACACAACAAATTCTATCACACCCTACATTATTTATCCTTTGGTCCGTTCCATGAGTATCCAGAACCCCTAAAAAAACAGTAAGCTGTTATTTACCCATATTTTGGTACAATGGCTTAGATTAATAATGCTAATAACACAACCAAAAAAGAACTATCTAAGAGCGGTTTTAATCTGGATCATCTTACTGAGCACCACGGTTACTGCGGGTGCACAGGCTGGCCGAGTAGTGGATATTTCCCCTCCCGAGACTGCCGAATTCCCCCTCATGACAATATACTTCGATACCACCGAGAGGGACGGAAGTGTGATTACAGATTTACTTGAAGATCAGATTATGCTGAGGGAAGATGGAGTTGAACAAGAATTCCTGGATTTTAAAGCCCTTACGCCTGGTATTCAACTGGTTATGGCATTAAATGTTTCAACTCCGTTTGCTATCCAAGACATCAGCGGTAAATCACGATTTAATTACCTAACAGAAGCCCTTCTAGACTGGGCAAATCAAACTCCCCTATCCTCTCCGGATGATCTGAGCTTAATTACCAATGATGGCGTTGAATTGACCCATTTGGATAGCAAAGAGGATTTTATCGCTGCCCTGGAAGAGTATTCACCGGATCTGAAGGAAACTGAACCTGATTTTAATGTCCTGGCAAGAGCAATTGAGATTGCCTCGGATCCTGTTGATCAGCTGGGAATGAAGCGGGTTGTATTACTGTTTACACCTCCCACTACCCCGGCAGGGTCTGCGGCTATTGAAAGTCTGGTCTCAAGGGCTAAAGACAGCCAGGTGATGGTTTATACTATCCTGGTATCTTCGCCGGCATTCTTTAACTCAACTGGCGCGGAAGTACTAAAAAGCTTAACAGCTGAAACAAATGGAAATTTCTTCACCTTTTCCGGTGAGGAACCCCTTCCTGACTTTATTAGCTTATTTGCTCCTTTGCGCAGCACTTATTTGATAAATTATCAATCTCAAATCGTTACCAGATT
>Ga0255368_10310_pt1 | contig 11833 bp, 8 predicted proteins | sample ANMaggSeSYBR01E6_FD_182094 | JGI IMG/M metagenome (GOLD analysis project Ga0255368, IMG submission 182094) | Sediment cell enrichment communities from methane seep in Santa Monica Basin, California, United Staets - ANME aggregate JGI... | ecosystem: Environmental > Aquatic > Marine > Cold seeps >...
ATGGCATAAACAACCATTTGAACAGCCCACAAAATAATTCCATCAATAAATATTGCTCCGAAACGAATCCAGAACCCGGCATATTTCATAATACCGATAACACTCACACCTTCTTTAATTTTTTGTATAAATACCGGCTTGCAACCTGCACACACTTTTGCGTTCTCAAAGCTGATCATCTCATCTTCGGGGAATGCCCTGCCGCACTCAGAGCATACCGCCTGCCCTGTACCAGCAGTCTTCCGCAATTGTTGAACGCTGCTTTCTTTTTTCTTTGCAATCTTACCCAGCTCCTTCCAGTCTTTCATTCCCTGACGCCACACCAGAGTTTCCATGTTGATTTTTTTACTTTTAACCAGCAATTTTAGCTCTTCTTCGCTTATCGGTCCTACTTTACGTTTCCCGTCTGCGTAATACCAGTCCATGATATCATCCTTTTTATAAAGTTTAACGAATTCGATAAAGTCCTCTCCCCTCAAGGGAGAGAGGGCTTTTTGACTTTTTGCGAATTCATTAATATTAAAACAACGAATTTTTATGTGGGAATCTTATAAGGTTTTTTGAGGAAAACACAGTTCAAAAGCACCCTTATCCAGTATCGGCCTTTTTGCAAAAAACCTGAATCATTTTAATGAAGTATCTGGCTAAGGAAGAGTTTAGTTCGATCTTGCTGGGGATTATCAAAAAATTCGCTCGGTGTATTTCCTTCAACGATTTTGCCAAAATCCATGAACAGAACCCTGTGAGCAACGCTCTTTGCAAATCCCATTTCGTGGGTGACTACAATCATGGTCATACCTTCATGTGCCAGTTCAATCATAACGTCCAGCACTTCAGAAATCATTTCAGGATCAAGGGCGGAAGTCGGTTCGTCGAATAACATTATTTTAGGGTTCATACAAAGGCTGCGGGCAATGGCTACTCGCTGTTGCTGACCGCCTGAAAGCTGGCCGGGATATTTCTTTGCCTGTTCTGCAATATGCACTTTTTCCAGATAATGCATGGCTTCTTCTTCTGCTTTAGCTCTTGGTATCTTTCTTACCCATATGGGGCCTAAAGCCAGGTTGTCAACTATAGTAAGGTGGGGAAAAAGATTGAAGTGCTGAAAAACCATGCCTACTTCCGTACGTATCTTTTCTATATTCTTTATATTGTTGGTCAGTTCAATCCCGTCTACTATAATACGACCCTTTTGATGTTCCTCTATGCGATTTATACAGCGGATCAAAGTAGATTTGCCGGATCCCGACGGGCCGCATATGACAATTCGTTCTCCTGTGCCCACTATTAAATCAATACCCTGAAGTACATGGAAATCGCCAAACCATTTGTGCATCTTGATGATTTCTATCATTTTTTCATCAGATGACTCGAGTTTTGGGCTTTCTGCTAATTCCTGGTTCATTTGAGTTTCTCCATATTTTTCAAAACCTCATCTTATGTTGATGGCTAAGTAAAAAGTTCTATATACAAGGCGTAGTGGTTTTTCAGGGACGAGGCAATACATGTAAGTATGCCGAGTGCCTGAAAAAACGCTACAACGCAGTAGATGGGACTTTTTACGACGCCATCTATGTTGCCAGCTCTCTTTCCAGCTTGCGGCTGTAGTTTGACATTGAAAAACAGCCCAAAAAGTAGAGTATGGCAATAAATATGTAAGCCTCTATGCTAAAACCCATCCATTCAGGATTCGAAAGGACGGACTGTGTCGTCTTAAGCAGGTCGTAAAGTGCAATAATCACCACCAGGGAGGTGTCCTTGAAAGCGGAGATGAGAATACTGACCGTGGGTGGAATTACGATCTTCAACGCCTGGGGCAGGATAATTAGTCGCATGGTCTGGTAATAATTAAGCCCGATAGACTCTGCAGCTTCGTATTGGCCTTTGTTCATACCCTGAAGTCCGCCCCTGACCACTTCGGCAATATAAGCCGCGGTAAACATAATAATGGCTACCTGCGCCCGAAGAATTACATTGATTGTAACACCTTCGGGTAAAAACAAAGGAAATACAACCGAGGACATAAAAAGCAGGGTAATAAGCGGCACCCCGCGGATTAGTTCGATATATACAATACAGACCGTCTTTATGGCAGGCAGTCTGGATTGTCGTCCCAGGGCCAATACCACACCAAGAGGATACGCTGCCGTCAGTCCGAAAACGGAAAGAAGAAGTGTGAGCGGCAATCCACCCCATTGAGAGCTTTCTACCGGGGCCAGGCCGAATAGTCCGCCTTTCATCAAAAGGCCCATGATAAAAAGACCTATAATCCATGCATAGGCCAGGGGCTTTTTCCAGTGGTTTCGGTTCTGGCTGTAAAAAAGAAGACCCACTAATAGAATCATGGCTACTAAAGGCCGCCATTGTGATTCATACGGAAAGAAACCAAACAGGATGAACCTAATATTTGCAGGTATGATAGACCAGCATGCGCCACCTGCTTCATGACATTGTGCTCCGGTAGAAACCCATAAACTGTCGATAAACGCCCATCGGATAAAGGGCGGCACAATTTTCCAGAGAAAATACAAGGTGACGATGGTTATGACTGAGTTGAGCCAGCCATTGAAAAGATTTCCTTTTATCCACCCTATGACTCCCACACTGGTTACCGGTGGCTTTAACTCTTCTGTATGTATGTTATTAATAGTTTTTTCCATTAATTTCTATCTTTCCACAAGCGCCACTTTCTTGTTATACCAGTTCATAAAAGCGGATGTGCTCAGGCTAAAGAAAAGATACACGACCATCATCATTGCAATACCTTCTATTGCCTGTCCGGTCTGGTTGATCGCTGTCCCGGCCACGGAAACAAAATCCGGATACCCGATGGCAACCGCGAGGGAACTGTTCTTGGTCAGGTTCAACATCTGGCTGGTTAAAGGTGGAACGATAACCCGCAAAGCCTGGGGTAATATTACCAGGTTTAAAATCTGGCCGGATTTAAGGCCCATGGACATGGCGGCTTCTGTTTGCCCGTGACTGACCGACTGTATTCCGGCACGGACAACTTCCGCTACAAATGCAGCAGTATAAAAAACCAAACCCAGCAACAGCGCAGTGAATTCCGGGCTGATATTAACGCCGCCTTTAAAATTAAACCCCACAAGTACGGGAACATCCATTGCCGTTGGTGCTCCGGTTAGGTACCAGGTAATCACAGGAAGCCCGATGAGAATCCCCAGGCATACACGGAAAACAGGAAAAGGCTTTCCGGTTGCTTCATGCCGTTTTCTTGCCCAGCGACGCAGCAGGTAAGCCAGGACGCAACCTGATAGAAAAGCCACTGCCATGTATTTATAAGCCGGATGCGACTGTGGAACGGCAAAAACCATACCGCGGTTACTAAGAAAGATACCGGTAACCGGGCTCATAGCCTGCCGTGGGGATGGAAGGAGTTCATAGAAAAAAGCATACCAGAAAAAGAGCTGCAGCAACACAGGTATATTCTGGAAAACCTCTATATAGATGGCAGCCAGTCTTGATAGCAGCCAGTTGGACGAAAGACGGGCCACACCGATAAAAGTACCGAGTATGATTGTAAGAACGATCCCGATAAATGAAACAATTAAGGTATTTAAAACACCCACTATAAGAGCGCGGGCATATGTATCGGCCGCTGAATAGGATATCAGTGACTCACCGATTTCAAATGAGGATTCCTTTTCAAGAAAGCCAAGTCCGGTTGCAATCGCCTGTTTTTCAAGGTTTGCTATTGTGTTCGCAATCAGATAATACCCAAGAAGCACTAATATGAGCATAACACATAACTGAAACAGAATTGATCGCTTGGCAGGGTCATGGAAAAAAGGGACTTTTTCAGGTAAGTTATCTGCTGTAGTGCCGGTACTGATTTCTTGCATCGTTTATCTTTCGATTAAAATTGATGTTCTCGCAAAAAGTCCCAATTTCGTCACTCCGGCGAAAGCCGGAGTCCAGAAGCTATTAAAATGACTGGATTCCGGCTTTCGCCGGAAAGACAAAAAGAGATGTTTTTCAATACTGATGAATTCGTCAGGTATTTAGGTTGAAGACTGAAGGCTGAAGTGATCTAACAGCCTTCAACCTTCAGTCTATCCATCTGAGTAGTTACATGTCGATTACTTAAACGGAGGAGAATACATTAAGCCACCGTTTGTCCACAGGGCGTTCAGACCGCGCTCAATTCCGAGCTGTGTTTTAACACCCACATTCCGCTCAAAGACTTCACCATAGTTACCCACCTGCTTAATGATATTATAGGCAAATTTTTCATCAAGCCCAAGGGCCTTACCGTTTCCGGGGGAAACGCCAAGAAAACGCTGAATTTTCGGGTCTTTGCTTTTGAGCATTTTATCCACGTTCTTTGATGTAATGCCCATTTCCTCAGCATTGATCATGGCAAGTACAGAGTAGTTGACAATATCTTTCCACTGATTGTCACCATGGCGAACAGCAGGGGCAAGAGGCTCCTTGGAAATAATCTCAGGCAGAATAATGTAATCCTTCGGGTTGGGAGCCACTGACCTGGTACTGGCCAACTGAGAGGCGTCAGAAGTCAGACAGTCACAACGACCTGCAAAAAAGGCTCTGGCAAGTTCAGCCGTGTTTTCAATCACAACCGGTTTCATCTTCATGCCGTTTGCACGGAAGTAATCCGCTACATTCAGCTCGGTGGTTGTTCCCGGCAGGACACATACCGTAGCACCATCGAGTTCCTTGGCACTTTTTACACCCAGTTTCTTGGGAATAAGAAAGCCCTGACCGTCGTAATAGTTTACCTGGCAAAAATCGAGGCCCAAAGCGGTGTCGCGACCCAGGGTCTGGGTACAATTACGGGTCAACACGTCAATTTCACCGGACTGCAAAGCCGTAAAACGTGTTTTGGCTGTCAGTGGAGTGAATTTTACCTTGTTTGCATCACCAAATACCGCAACAGCTATGGCACGTGCTGTTTCCACATCAAGACCCCGCCATACACCTTTTTCATCAGGTTTTCCAAAACCGAACAAATCACCGTTTACACCGGCCTGTATAAACCCTTTTGCCTTGACATCAGCAAGGGTTCCTGCCATGGCCGTTCCTGCCGTAACAAGAACCAAAGCAACAGCTACCACTACACATAACCTAAAAATTTTCATGCTCTCTCCTCCTTTTTGTTTAATGTTTTTTTAAATAGATTGCACAACTGCAATCCTCAATTACTCCACCCCAGTTTAAAACGATTTTTATTAAAACAATGAATCCATAACAGAAAGGTCTCAAGTTTTGCAAGACAAATCATTTTATTGCCTGAGTTTAATAAAAAAGCAGTACCATCTTTTGAGTTCTGCTTTTTCAAATTTTAAAATTCATCCCTTTCTACATTTAATTCTACTCCAATGCCCTCTGTGTTTTGCCAGATAACCGCCCCTAAGCACTTTGAATATTCTGCTTTTGAATATGGAAGTGCCAAATTAAGCGTCTGACCAACAAAAAATTTATCCCTGGTTTCTACAAAAATACCGGATACACTGTAATTTTTTACTTCCCCCTCGTAAACCTGATCTTCAGAGGCATAAAAAATGGACCCATTAAAAGGTTTTCTTTGCTCCTTTCTCAACTCTTTTTTTGTTTTCATGGCTTTTTCCCTTGTTTTCTTTTTTGGAGGTATAGACATTTGAAATCTCCCTTGGAAAAATTTAAAAAAGGCGTGTTGAAAATTACGAGAGACCTTTGAAAAACTGCACTTTTCGAAGGTCTCTTTGAATTAGCAAAAATCGTCCTCTATATCAATAGAAGATATGAATAAAAATTCGATCTTTTGCTATCATATTTCAGATGACTTTAAGTAATATACAGCTTGAGTGGTTTAGTAGTATTGAATTATCAAACACTTAACTGCTCAACTACTTGACGAGGTATGCATTTAAAATGCCGCTGATTTAATTTTTACTCTCACAAAGAAAATAAAAATGGCATCACCACTAATCGAAAGGTATCTATTTTTGACATCTTCGTATTTTGGCGCTATAATAGCTTTTTTTTGCAGAAAACGAAAGAAAATTACACAATGCATGATATCAATTATTCCAATCAGCACGAATCGGATGAACATTGTTTTTTGGACTGCTGCGAGGACCACCTGACCAGCCTTGAAATAATAAAATCAATTCCGACCCCTTTTCTCCTTGTAGAAGAAAAGATCGTAAAAAGAAATATAACCCGCATTCATGAGTATGCAAACCGACATGGATTTGCAGTACGTCCACATGTTAAAACCCACAAATCCCTTCACATCGCGCGTATGCAGATTGATTTTGGAGCAGTAGGCATTGCGGTTGCAAAAGTAGGCGAGGCTGAAATAATGGCGAAACTTGGTAATATTGACATTACTGTTGCCTATCCTGTTGTTGGACCTGACAGTACGGAGAAAATTGCCAGGCTTTCCCATAAACTAAATATAAGGGTTGCAGTAGATTCCGAATACGGCATGAACGAACTTTCAAATGTAGCCGTAAAATACAACAATACAATCGGAATTCTTGTCATGTTCGACGCCGGGCTTCACCGTTGTGGAGTTTCCGATCCTCATCAGATCGTAAAGCTTGCTCAACATTTAAAAACACTTCCCGGACTTCGCTATGACGGTATTCAAATGTATTTAGGGCATTTGTATGGAGATACTGCCAAAGATCCCGAAAGTTTCAAGAGGATAAATAAGCTGTGGGACCCTGCATATGAAGCTCTGTGCGCAGCCGGACTTCGGCCCGAAACAGTTTCTTCCGGCTCCACACCATCTTTGGAAAACACGCATCTTGTCCATCATGTAAACGAAATTAAGGTGGGAACATATGTATTAAACGACTATTTTGTTTTAAAGTTCGGCCATTGCACACTCAAAGACTGTGCGGCCCGTGTGATCACAACTGTTGTATCCGACGTGGTTTCCGGACAGGTGATCATTGACGCCGGTTCAAAGGCCCTTTCAGCAAAACAGCTGCTAAGCCATGAAAATCTTGAAATGGGATATATTCCTGAATATCCCGAAGCTCAAATTTTCCGCCTCCATGAAGAACACGGCTGGGTTGATGTAAGCCAATGCGCTAACCCTCCCACTATCGGACAGCGCATGAGCATTGTACCTGTAAATGTGGCTCTATGTATAAACCTTTACGATGAGTTTTATTTTTACACAAGCGACGGAATTTTAAAAAAAGAAAAAGTTGACGCAAGAGGCCGCTGCAACTAAGTTGTTCTTAAATCGGACTTTTTACGAGTTCATCAAATTTTTAGGACTTTCATTTTTTATTAGATGAATTTATTTTTTCACTTTTTAGCGTAGGCTACACATGCATTTTTCTTCAATAGCGTACGTCCTGGGAACTTTATTAATGGTTACCGGCAGTTCAATGTCTCTACCGGTAATATGTTCCTTGTATTATAATGAAGGAGATTTGTTTTCACTTATAATTTCCGGATTAATTATAATTGCAGCAGGGCTGCCTTTCTGGTGGTTTTTTCGAAAAAATCACGAATTAAGTATAAAAGACGGTATTTTCATTGTTGCCGTTGGATGGATATTAATCTCTGCTGTTTCCGGCCTGCCTTTTATGATCTACGGATCGATCCCTTCTTTTACTGACACTTTTTTTGAAATGATGTCCGGTTACACAACAAGTGGGGCAACAATACTTACTGACATAGAAGTGGTTCCTCGCGGACTGTTATTCTGGCGAAGCGAGACCCATTTGCTTGGTGGTATGGGGTTTTTAACGTTAACTGTAATATTCCTGCCCCACGGAATGGGAGGACTTCGTATATTCCGGGCAGAATCGAGTCCCGGCCAGGTTATTACCAAAGAAAAATTCATTCCCCGCAACAGAGATACCATGATCTGGCTCTGGGGTATATATCTCGCGCTGAACCTTTTAGAAACAGCTTTATTATGTTTTGGAGGAATGTCCCTTTTTGATTCTTTGTGTCATTCCTTCGGAACAGTGTCAACTTCAGGATATTCCCCCTATAACGCCAGCATAGGATTTTACAACAATGCTTATTTTGACTGGGTTATCATTATATTTATGTTTTTAGGCGGTATGACCTTTGTACTTTTTTATCAAATGTTAAAAGGGGACTGGCAAGCATTCAAAATAAATACTGAATTCCGTTGGTATGTGGGTTTTATACTGTTTTTTTGCGGCATTGTTTCATGGATTTTATTCAAAGATAATACATACAGCAGTTTAATGGATTCTATCAGATATGGAACATTCCAGGTAATGTCTATCTTAACTACAACCGGATTCACCACCGCCGATTACGAAAAATGGCCTCAGGCCGCGCAGATGTTTCTGTTTGCGGTGTGTTTTATTGGAGCCTGCGCAGGGTCAACTACCAGCGGTATTAAGGTAGTTCATTACGTTATAATATGTAAATATATGTCTGCAGCAATAAAGAAAATTTTTTTACAACCCATGGCTGTTGTGTCAATCCGGCTTAACCAGCGTCCTGTTGACTCCTCAATAGTTGATCTTGCCATATGCTATTTTATTATAAATATATTCATGGTGCTGGCAGGGGGTTGTTTTATGGTTTTGGTGGATGATTTGGACTATCTTACCGGCATGAGTTCCGTAATTGCCACACTCATGAATATAGGCCCGGGATTCGGAGCAGTAGGACCGTCGCAAAACTATGCTCATATTTCTGATGTGGGGAAATGGTTCTTATCCTGGAATATGCTGGTCGGCAGAGTGGAAATGTTTTCAGCGCTGGTAATATTCTACCCGTCTTTCTGGAAAAAATAATACTTATCATGACAAGCCGGAAAAATTGCCACAAAGGAACGAAGACACAAAGGAAAACCGTTTAGTAAAATACATCTTCGTGCCTTCGTGGCAAAAATATTTTGCTACAAAATTTACAACTAATGCGTTACGCTAAGAATAATTGCCGAACATCTTTTAAATGAAGCGAAGTGCAAACAGCGATAACATGTTCGCCCTCATGGATGTGGGTGTCTCCAACAGCAGTTTCCCACTTTCCATCGCGAAAGAAGCTGCCTACAATAATCTTTCCATAGAATGAAGGAGCCACTTTGGAAAGGGGTTTGCGGGTAATAGGGGAGTTCGGAGCGGCAACGAGTTCAACCACTTCCGCATCGAATCCATGCAGATGGGCCACGGAAAGTAATTCACCTCTTCGAATGAATTTTAGAATCTCGTTGCCTGCCAGGATTTTTTTGTTCAATGCTATATCCGACCCGGTAGTTGCGGCCAGCACCAGATATTCCTCTTTATTAACTAAAGAAATTGTTTTTCCCTGCTTTTCCTGCAAATCGGAATTTTGTGTATTCATCAAATGCTTTGCCAGCAGGCAACTCATAATATTGGTTTCATTCTCTCCTGTTGCAGTGATAAAAGTGTCCATATCCAAAAGCCCTGCCGCTTCCAGAACATTCGCATCCGACCCATCTCCATGTAAAACCTCTGTGTTTTTTAACATGAAGGATAATTCTTCGGCACGTTTATCGTCTTTCTCAATCAGTTTAACCGTAACGGTTTTTCCTAATAACTCGGCTACACGGCTTCCCACCAAGCCGCCTCCCAGAATCATCACCCGATGACGGCGATGCTGTTTTAGTCCTGTCATTTCCATTACCCGGGGTATATCTTCGTTGCCGGCCATAATAAAAACTTGATCTTGAGGTAAAATTTCATGCTCACCGCCGGGGATAATTGTGGTGATTCCTCGAGCAACAGCAACAACTCTGAAAGAAAAATCATTATGTGTTTGAGAAATTTCTTTTAATTTTTTATAAGCCAAAGGCGATTTTTCATGAATCCGAGTAGCCATGACCTGCATTTGCCCATTGGCAATATCTATTATTTCGTTTCCTGCTGTGCGTTTGATCAGCCTCACAATTTCCTGAGCAGCCAACTCTTCCGGATGAATAAACAAATCAATTTTTAAATCCTGAGCATTTAGAATAGAATCTTTTTTCCCAAACTCCATGGAACGAACACGGGCAATCTTACGCTGAATTCCAAAGCGATCTGCAATCATCGAAGACAACATATTCAAGGCGTCATTATCAGTAACGGCAATGAGATAATCCATATTCTCTGCGCCTATTTCTTTCCAGCACTCGATACTCATGGCATTGCCTTGAATCAACCTGGCATCAATATTCCCATCAGCATAGCGAATCAGGCTGCTATCCGACTCTATGACTGTGATAGCGTAACCTTCATGTACCAGTCGTTTTGCCAGATAGAATCCGACTCCGCCAAGCCCTAAAATCAAAACGTTTTCAGATGATGTATTTTTTTTCCCAAACATAGATAAAAATTAGAAAACAACTTTTAAAGTAATAATTTGGGCCGCATTCAGTATGCGAAACAGTTCTCATTAATATACCCACGATTAAAAGCCAAATATTGTATGCTATCCTTGTTGTCAACCTGTTATTTTAATCAATTTTTTAAGTTTTATTGATTATAACCATCTCTATCTGTTCTACAACCTCAAGTGGTCTTATTTTTTATATCCGACTGATGCCACGTATCGGATAATTATTGTTGAACAGAGCTTTATTGCCCGCCCCCTATTGTTTTCTTCAGTTTTTCTGATAATTCCGCCATCTCAAAAGGTTTCTGAATAAAATCTTCAGCCCCGGCATTTAATATTTCCTGTGCAGGGCCATCTATTGAATAACCGCTGAAAACGATCACTTTAAGGTCGGGACGAACTTTAATGATAAGCGGATAGATGTCATTGCCTGTCATATCAGGCATAAGAATATCGAGCAGGGCAAGATCGATTTTGCCGTCAAAGGTTTTGACAACATCAACGGCTTCCTTCCCTGTTTTGGCCTCTAATACACTGTAGCCCATCCTTTCCAACATTGCCCGGCTTACTTTCATAACCGGTTCTTCATCTTCGATAACCAGTATGGTGCCGGTACCTTTAGTCCATTCGGGCTTTGGCTTTGAATCTTTTTTGACAAGAGTTTCAACGATAGGCATACCCGCCGGTCTTGTTTGAATGCTTTCGATGGCGGGCAGGTAGATTTTAACAGTAGTCCCTTTGCCTAACTCGGAATCAACTGATATCCCGCCATTATGATTTTTGACAATACCATACACCGCCGCCATTCCAAGGCCACGCCCGGTAAGTTTGGTGGTGAAAAAAGGTTCAAATATCCGTTTTTCGGTTTCTTCATCCATACCTTTGCCATCGTCGATTATCGTCAGGCAGGCATAGTTTCCAGGCTTCATTCCAGGGAAATCTCTAACGGTTTCCTCCGTTATCATCATATTTCTACTGGCAATCCGAATACGCCCTTTACCTTCTACGGCTTCAGACGCATTGGTCAGAACAGTGGACAGCACCATTTGCACCTGAGTTTGATCGGCTTTTATTTTGTGAATATCGCCGGGCAGGTCTGTATCTACATGGATGGCAGAATCAATGATATGTTTGACCATGGGTAATGTTTCTTTTACGAAATCACTCAATGATAACGTTTTAGCCTGATATTTACCGCCTCTGGCATAGGCCAGCAGTTGAGCGGCAAGATGTGTCATATGGCGAGCGGAAGCTTTCACTTCTTTGGCATAATCAGCTACGTTCTCATTGCCGTAAAAATCATCCTCAAGCAGGTCAATATTACCTGTGATCACAGATAAGGCATTGTTAAACTGGTGGGCGATGCCACCTGCCAGGGTGCCTATAGCCTCCATCTTTTGAGATTGTCGGAGTTGGTCCTGAAGTCGCTTTTGGGCAGTAATGTCAACATCAAGACAATAAAGTTCAGGCTCTTTTTTATCCGGTTTTATAATTGTATGGCTTGAAAAAACAGGCACGCGGG